>ERZ1370068.7805-contig-670_pt1 | contig 63522 bp, 72 predicted proteins | sample MGYA00561227_ERZ1370068 | MGnify/ENA primary metagenome ERZ1370068 (study PRJEB38410, sample SAMEA6850437) | metagenome | study: Metagenomic assessment of the ecological functions of the soil: analysis of the soil microbiota associated with the...
AGCGAGTGCGAACGCGTAGTCGTCGGTGATGAAGAACCAGCTGTCGCCGCCGCGCTTCACCACGGCGTGCGGCGGTGCCGACCGCGAGCGCGCGGGTGTCGAACACCCATTGCATCGCATAGGGCGAGCAGAATTTGCCGTGGAAATCCGCAGGCGCCGGTGGAATGGGTGATGAACAGTTTCTTCTTTTCGTTGGCGACGTTCTGCACCGCGAGGCCGACGGCCGAGCACCGGCACGTCCGACGATCAGGTCGACCTGCTCGACGTCATACCAGCGCCGCGCGATGGCTGCCGCCGATGTCGGCCTTCAACTGATGATCGCCGACGTACCACCTAGATCGGCTTGCCCAACACCTTGCCGCCGAAATCGTCGACCGCCATTTGGGCCGCGGTCACCGAGCCCTGGCCGGTCGGCGTCGAGGCCGGGCCGTTCATGTCGGTGAGAACGCCGATCTTGACCACGTCGTCGGAAATCTGCGCGAGCGCCGCAGCCTGATGCCAGCATCGGCGGCCGCAAGCACTGCCAGGTGGATAAGGTCTTGGCGAACATGTGTCCTCCCGTCTGTTCCCACGTCGGCGCATTGGCCGTTATTTTTGCTTGTTGTTCCGGACCGTGGCCGGATTGGTTTCTTTGCAACTATTTTCGACTCCGTCAACGCGCCGTTTGGCCCTAAGGACCGCTGAGAGCCACCAGCCGGCTGTAAATCTGGCGCGCGATTGGGTACATACGCGGGGCCATGGTCACGTCCCAGCGTCTGCCGGCTTCGCTTACTCCCGCTCGATACGGCGCGTTGTCGCCGTGTTGCGCGGGCTCGCGCCGGTGGCGCCGATCGAATCTGCCGCTCGCAGGACGCGCTGCGCGTGCATCGCAGCCGGACGCCGCCGTTGCAGGCGCTTCCGCCGCGCGACATCGCCGCCGCGCGACGGCTGGGCGCTGCGCGCGAACGATCTCGTCGGCGCGTCGTCGTACTCGCCGCTGCCGCTGGCGGACGTCGCCGGCCTGGGTCGAGGCCGGCGACGCCATGCCGGACGGTTGCGACTGCGTGGTCGATTGCGATTCCGGTCGATCAAGTCGGGCCCGACTCGCGCAGGTGCTGGCGGAAGCGATCCCGGGGCAGGGTGTGCGGCGCGCCGGCAGCGACATTGCCGACGGGACGCTGGTCGCGCGAGCCGGCCGGCGCGTGCTGGCGCGCGATCTCCTGATCGCGCGCGCGGCGGGACTGAGACATTGATGGTGCGCCGGCCGCGGCTGCGCATCGTCAATGTTCCCGGCGGCGCCGTGACGGCCAATTTGATCGCTGAGAGCGCGCGCACCGCCGGCGCCGGATGTCGTCAGCACCGAGGCCGACGGGCGCGATGGCGCATCGATTGCGCAAGCGCTCGATGGCGACGGCTGCGATCTGCTGATCACGGTCGGCGGCAGCGGCGTCGGCCGCAGCGATGCCGCGGTAACGGCACTGGCCGACGCGCGGCGAGGTGATCGCCCATGGCATCGCCCTCGCAGCCCGGCCGCACCTGCGGCGGTCGGCCGCATCGGCACGACGTCCGTGGTCGCGCTGCCGGGTGCGCCGGATCAGGCCTTTGCGGCGTGGTGGACGCTGGCGCTGCCCGTGCTCGATCGGCTGTCCGGGCAGCGAGCCGCGCAAGACGCTCAACCTGCCGCTGGCGCGCAAGATCGCCTTCCAGCGTCGGCATCGCCGAGATCGTGCTGCTGGAACGCAAGCGAGGGCGCCTGGATGCGCGCTGGCGGTCGGCGAGTTGTCGCTCGATGCGATCGCCCGCGCCGAAGCCTGGCTTGCTGGTGCCCGGCGGCTCTGAAGGGTTTGCTGCGGGCGCGCCGGTCGATGCCTATATGTTGCGGGAGTGATATGAGTTCCGAAATGACCAAGACGCCCTGTGCCGAAAAACCCGCGACAGCGTCGATCAGGACCAGTTCCTGACCATCCTGTCGCGCGAGGACGCGCTGGCGCGGTTCGAAGCCGCGCTGTTTCCACGTCCGGTGCCGGGCGAGAAGCGGCCGCTGGCGGATGCGCTCGGCTGCGCGCTGGCCGAGGACGTCGTGGCGCCGATCGACGTGCCGCCGTTCGACCGCTCCAATGTCGACGGCTTTGCGGTGCGTTCCGCCGACCTCGCTGTCGGCCGGCGAAGCGCACCCGTCGCGGCATGGTGCTGAACGATGAAGTGATCGCCTGCGGCACCGCGCCGACGCGGCCGGTGCTGTCGGGCACGGCGACGTCGATCGCAACCGGCGGTCCGGTGCCGCGCGGCGCCGACGCCATCGTGATGGTCGAGCACACCCAGCCCGCGGGCCCGCGCGCGATCGAAATCCGCCGCGCCGCTTCGCCGGGACAATTCGTCTCCTATGCCGGCTCCGACATCGCGCGCGGCGAGGCGCTGCTGCGCGCCGGCACCGTCATCGGCTCGCGCGAGATCGGCATGCTGGCGGCCTGCGGCATCGCGCAGGTGCTCGTCGCGCGCCGGCCGCGTGTCGCCATCATCTCCACCGGCGACGAACTGGTGCAGCCCGGGCGCCGCTGCGCCCGGCCGCGATCTACGACACCAACGGCGCGATCGTCACCGCGGCGATCAGCGAGAACGGCGGCGAGGCGGTGTTTCTCGGCGCGATCGCCGACGATGAGGCGCAGCTCGAAGCCGCGATGCGCGAGGCGCTGGAGACGAGCGACATGCTGGTGCTGTCGGGCGGCACCTCAAAGGCGCGGGCGACGTCTCCCACCGCATCATCGCGCGGCTCGGCAAGCCCGGCATCATCGCCCATGGCGTCGCGCTGAAGCCGGGCAAGCCGCTGTGTCTTGCGGTCTGCGACGGCAAGCCGGTCGTCATCCTGCCGGGATTTCCGACCTCGGCGATGTTCACCTTCCACGACATGATCGTGCCGGTGCTGCGGCGGATGGCCGGCCTGCCGCCGCGTTCCGATGCCAAGGTCACGCGCCAAGGTGCCGGTGCGGATCGCCTCCGAACTCGGCCGCACCGAATTCGTCATGGTGTCGCTGGTCGAAGGCGTCGGATGGCTTGATCGCCTATCCCTACCGGCAAGGGCTCCGGCGCGATCACGTCCTTTGCGCAGGCCGACGGTTTCCTGCGGATCGATGCGCTGGCCGATCAGATGCCGGCCGGCAGCCGAGGCCGAGGTGACGCTGTTCACGCCGCATGTGCGGGTGCCTGATCTCGTCATCGTCGGCAGCCACTGCACCGGGCTCGATCTGCGTCACCGCGCCGCTGGCGCGTGCCGGGCTCTGTCGGTGCGCTCGATCGCGGTCGGCAGCCTCGGCGGACTCGCGGCGGCCAAGCGCGGCGAATGCGATTTCGCGCCGATCCATCTGTTCGACGAGAACACCGAGACCTACAACATCGCCGTATCTCGCCGACGGGCTCGAACTGGTGCCGGGCTGGCGGCGGATGCAGGGCATCGTGTTCCGCAAGGGCGACACGCGCTTCGAAGGCTTGAGCGCGCAGGACGCGGTGCGCGCCGCGCTCGCCGATCCCGCCTGCATCATGGTCAACCGCAACCAGGGCGCCGGCACGCGCATCCTGATCGACCGGCTGCTCGGCGGCGCGCGCCCGGACGGCTACTGGAATCAGCCGCGCTCGCACAATGCGGTCGCCGCGGCGGTGGCGCAGCATCGCGCCGACTGGGGCATGACGATTGCGCCGGTCGCGCATGCGTCGGGCCTCGGTTTCATTCCGCTCGCCGAAGAGCATTGATGACTTCGCGCTGGTGGCATCGCGGAAGCAGCGGCCGGCGGTGCGGCATTTCTCGACGCGCTGGCGTCGGAGGAAAGCCGCGCGGCGCCGCAGCGGGCGGGATCCCGGCCGGTCTAGCCGACACTGACGATGCAGGCCACGGCGAATGCCGGGCTGCTCGAAGCCGCGCTGAACGCCTGCGAGCAGCCTTAGCCTCCATCCAATGCCGCCAGCCGTTCGGCTTCCGCGATGTCGTCCATCGTGTTGGCGTTGAAGAACGGATCGAGCGGCGCTGTCGGCCATGTCACGGTGGCGAGCCTGTAGCGCGCGGTCCAGCGGTCGATCTTCCTGACGTCTTCCACCACCAGCGCGTGGCGGAGCTCGTCGCGCAGGCCGACGCTCCACAGCCCGATCACCGGATGCGACTGGCCGCCGGAAGCGGCGACAGCGAGCTCGCGCATTCTGTTCCGTCGAGCGCGCTCATACAGACGCGAAACCAGATCGCGCGGCAGGAACGGGCAGTCGGCGGCGGCGCTCAGCACCAACGACGACATCGGGCCGGTTGGCCGCGGCCCAGTCCAGCGCTGCTAGAATGCCGGCAAGCGGGCCGGGAAAATCGGCGACGCCGTCCGCGATGACCGGCAGGCCGAACGCGGCAAAGCGCGCGGGATCGCCATTGGCGTTGAGGATGAGCCCGTCGCATTGCGGCTGCAGCCGCGCGATCACGCGCTCCAGAATGGTGCGGCCGCCGATCGTGCGCATCGGCTTGTCGCCGCCGCCCATCCGCCGCGCCAGGCCGCCGGCGAGCAGCACGCCGGGGACTCTTGCGCGCCTGTTGGCGTCGAGTCGTCACGCTCTTCGCCCTTGCGCTTGTGCCGCGCGGATTCTTCCTCGACGTAATCGAGGTTCTGGTCGAGCACGATGCGCTCCTGGCCGGACAGCGCGATGAAGCGCTTGCCGCGCGTGCGGCCGACCAGCGTCAGCCCGACCTGCCGCGCCAGTTCGACGCCCCAGGCCGTGAAGCCGGAGCGCGAAACCAGGATCGGAATTCCCATCCGCACCGTCTTGATCACCATCTCCGAGGTCAGCCGGCCCGTGGTGTAGAGAATCTTGTCGGCGGGATCGACGCCGTGGCGATAGATCCAGCCCGCGATCTTGTCGACGGCGTTGTGGCGGCCGACGTCCTCGGTGTAACAGACAGGCGTGCCTTCCTTGCACAGCACGCAGCCATGGATCGCGCCGGCCTCCAGATAGAGCGAGGGCATGGTGTTGATCGCATGCGTCATCTGGTAGAGCCAGGAGGTGCGCAACTCCGCCTTCGGCAGCGCCACGCTTTCGACCGCTTCCAGCAGATCGCCGAACGCGGTGCCCTGCGCGCAGCCCGAGGTCTGCGTGCGCTTCTTCAGTTTCTGTCTCGAAATTGGTGTGATGCTCGGTGCGCACGACCACCACCTGCAGGTCGTCGTCATATTCGACCTCGGTGACGACGTCGTCGTATTTCAGCATGTTCTGGTTCAGGAGATAGCCGAGCGCGAGATATTCCGGATAGTCGCCGATCGTCATCATGGTGACGATCTCCTGCGCGTTCAGATACAGCGTCAGCGGCCGCTCCACCGGCACCCTGATCTCGACCGCGGCGCCGGTCTGGTCGGTCCCGGTGACGCGCTCGGTCAGCCGCGGGATCGTCCGGATTGGGCACGATCAGGGGACGGGTGCTTTGTCGATCTTCATCATGGGACAGGCTAGCATGACATTACGTGCAGGCTGATATAAGCATCGGAGGAACAAGTCATCATCTGCCGTCATGGCGAGCCGTCGATAGCAATCACGCCATCCGGCTGCGATATGCCACGGCAAGATGCCTGGACAAGCCCGGCATTCACGATGCCGAGCTGGCAGGCTGCGGAGACGTGAAAATGAAAGTAATTGGCCTCGCGGGATGGAGCGGCGCCGGCAAGACCACCTTGCTGTCGCGCGTGATCCCGCATTTGCTCGCGAGGGCCTGCGCGTTTCCGTGATCAAGCACGCCCATCACGCCTTCGATGTCGACGTTCCGGGCAAGGATTCCTGGGTGCACCGCGCAGGCCGGCGCGACCGAGGTGCTGGTGTCCTCCACCCAGCGCTGGGCGCTGATGCATGAACTGCGCGGCGCCGACGAGCCGCGGCTGCCGGAACTCCTGGCGAAGATGTCGCAGGTCGATCTCTGTCATCGTCGAGGGTTTCAAGCGCGAGCTGCACCGCAAGATCGAGGTGCATCGCGCCGCCAACGCAAAGCCGCTGCTGTTCCCCGACGATCCCGGCATCGTCGGCATCGCCACCGATGCAGCGATTGAAACCACGCTTCCGACTGCCCATCTCGACGATGTCGCCGCGGCGTCGCCGCCATGATGCAGCGCGCGCGCGATCATCGGTCGAAGACGTGCTGGCGAAGAGCTGAAGCGGAGAGCTGAGAGCGGAGATGGCGCAACTGTCCGACGATTGCTTTGCCTTCGGCGGCCCGATGATGTCGGTCGATGAGGCCGTCGGTCTGATCGCGCGCGCGGGTCACCGCGGTGCCTGGACGTCGAGACCGTTGCGCTTGCCGATGCCGATGGCCGCATTCTCGCGCACGATATTGCGGCGCCGCTGCCGCTGCCGCCGTTTCACCAATTCCGCTGTCGATGGCTATGCGCGTGTCGAGCCGCGATCTGCCGCAAAGGCGAGGCGCAGGCGTTTCCCATCGACCGGGCGCGTGCAGGCCGGCGCTTCGGCGCAAGCTGCCGATCAAGCCCGGGCGAGGCGATGCGCATCTTCACGGGCGCGCCGATGCCTGAGGGCGCCGACACCGTGTTCATGCAGGAGGACGTCCGCGTCGAAGGCGGCAAGGTCGTGCTGCCGGCCGGGCCTGAAGCCCGGCGCCAACGTGCGTCCCGCCGGCGAGGATATTCCGCTCGGCCATGCCGCACTGCGCAGCCGGCCAGCGGCTGCGGCCGCAGGATGTCGCGCTTGCCGCCGCCTTCGGCCTGACGCAACTCGACGTGATCAGGCGCATCCGCGTCGCGCGTGTTCTCCACCGGCAACGAACTGGTTTCGCCGGGCGAGCGCCGCGCCGCGCCGCAACTGTTCGATTCCAACCGCTTCATGCTGATGGCGATGCTGCGCCGGCTCGGCTGCGAGGTCTGCCGATCTCGGCATCCTGCGCGACGAGCGCGCGTCGCTGCCGCGAGCGCCTATGAAGGCGGCGGCGGCAGCCACGATCTGATCCTCACCACCGGCGGCGTCTCGACCGGCGAGGAGGACCACGTCAAGGCCGGCGTCGAAAGCGTCGGCAGGCTGGTGTTGTGGCGGATGGCGATCAAGCCTGGACGTCCCGTCGCGATGGGCATCATCGACGGCACGCCGTTCATCGGGCTGCCGGGAAATCCGGTGGCGAGTTTTGTCACCTTCGTCCACGTGGTGCGGCCGACCATTCTGCGCGCTGTCCGGCGCGCGATCTGAGCCGCTGGTGCCGATGCCGGTCCGCGCCGGCTTCGCCTACAAGAAGAAGATCGCCCGCCGCGAATATGTCCGCGTCAACCTGCGCAAGGGCGAGGACGGCGTGCTCGAGGCGATCAAGTTTCCGCGCGAGGGCGCGGGGCTGTTGTCGTCGCTGGTCGATACCGACGGGCTGGTCGGAACTCGGCTGAAGAGGTCACCCGTGGTCGAGCCCGGACAGACGGTCGGCTTCCTGTCCTATGCAAGCCTGGTCTGAAAACGCCGGTCGCGCTGGATTGACGATGCTCGTCCGCTTCGCCATGTTCGCCAGCATGACCACCGACAAAGCTCGATCTCACCGGCCTCAAATGTCCGCTGCCGGCGCTGAAGACGCGGAAGGCGCTGAAGACGGTCACGCCCGGTGACTTCCTGGAAGTTCACTGCACCGATCCGCTGTCGGTGATCGACATCCCGAACCTGATCCGCGAGACCGGCGACAAGGTCGAGATCACCGAGTGGAACGAGACGCGCATCGTGTTCCTGATCGAAAGGCCGATGGCGCGATGGAAAACGCCAAAGGCTGACGACACGCCCGTGCGCGTCGTCCCGGCGAAGGCCGGGACCCAGCCACCGATCTGCGAGGTGAATGGGATCGCAGCCCCAGCATAGCCCGACAACACTGATTTGTGGGTATGGGTCCCGGTCGCGCTGCGCTTGCCCGGGACGACGGGGATGGGGTTGTCTTGACCTAACACCTGTCCGCCGGCCGACCGGGCGATCCAGTATTCCAGAGACAGCAGCGGTAGAGCCGAGAAGCCGCGGCGTACTGGATGCCCCGCATGAAGCGGGGCGCGACAGCGGGAGGGGGATGTGCATCCGCATTCTACGCGGCATGGTTTACCCGAGTGTTTTCATCTTCGTCGTCCTCGACAGTAGAGGGAGCAGGGAATGCCGGGTGCGCGCTGCACCCGCGGTCTCGTGTGCAAGATTGTGCAAAGAAAGCGCACACGAGCATACAGGTTCAGCGGAGGCAATCCGGCATTCCCTGCGCAATGGCTTTACGGCTTATGCCGTGCTCTCCCCGGCGACGAATTCGTCTTGTCACCGTCGTTGGCGGATTAAGGCTGATCAAGCTCGGTCGGAGTCGACTTCGCCTCCGCTCAACTTGGCACCAGCAACGGGTGTCGGGACCACACGGTTTTGCCGTACGCAACCAGCGCCGTTCGTCCGCGCAGCGCCGCGTTCGCTCACAAGCCGAAGCTCGCCCTGCGATTGCCGACTGCGCCGACGCTGCCGCGTCCACCGCATCCCAACCCGCGTTCGTGACGACGCGCGACCGCCCCTCTGTGGGTGGGACAGATCGCGGATATTACTGATTTGGGTCTGGCGTCAAGTTTATTTCGGAAAAACCGAAATAACGGCTGGCGCGCGGGAGCCCTCGGGGAGGCGAGTGTCCTTCCGAAGGGCCCGCGCGGTCATTCCCGAACGAGACGAACCGGCGCCACGCGCCGCGCTGGTCGTCAGCGCGGCGTAGGCCTTCAACGCCATCGAGACCTTGCGGCTGCCGCTTGCCCGGCTTCCAGGCGTCTGCGCCGCGGGCCTCCATCGCCGACCTTGCGACGGGCGAGTTCGCCATCATCCACCGCAAGCCGGATCGAACGCGCCGGGATATCGATTTCGATCCTGTCGCCTTCCTCCACCAGACCAATGGCGCCGCCTTCCGCGGCTTCCGGCGATATGTGCCCGATGGAAAGGCCGGAAGAGCCGCCGGAGAAGCGACCATCGGTGATCAGCGCGCAGCTTTTGCCAAGGCCCTTCGATTTCAGGTAGCTCGTCGGATAGAGCATCTCCTGCATGCCGGGTCCGCCGCGCGGTCCCTCATATCTGACGACGACGACGTCGCCGGGCTTGATCTTGTTGGTCAGGATGCCCTCGACCGCGGCGTCCTGGCTCTCGAAAATCCGCGCCGGTCCTGAAAATTTCAGGATGCTGGCATCCACGCCGGCGGTCTTCACGATGCAGCCGTCGGCGGCGAGGTTGCCCGACAGCACCGCGAGACCGCCATCGACTCGAATACGCATGCGCGACATCGCGGATGCAGCCGGCCGCGCGGTCGATATCGAGTTCGTCAAACCTGGCGGTCCTGACTGAAGGCGACCTGGCGTCGGCACGCCGCCGGGCGCGGCCATGTAGAAGGTGCGCGACGCTTTCGCTCTGGCGTCCGCACGATGTCCCAGCGGTTCGAGCGCGTCCCCAAGCGATCGCGCTGTGCACCGTCGGCAGCTCGCGATGTGATCAGCTTCCCGCGATCGAGCTCGCCCAGAATTGCCATGACGCCGCCGGCGCGATGCACGTCTTCCAGATGCACGTCGGGAACCGAGGGCGCCACCTTGCACAGCACCGGCACGCGGCGCGACAGCCGATCGATGTCCTGCATGGTGAAAGGCACTTGCCCTTCATGGGCCGCGGCCAGCAGATGCAGCACGGTGTTGGTCGAGCCGCCCATCGCGATGTCGAGCGTCATCGCGTTCTCGAACGCCTTGAAGCTGGCGATGTTGCGCGGCAGCGCGGTTTCGTCGTCCTGCTCGTAGTAGCGGCGGGCGAGATCGACGATCAGGTGGCCGGCTTCGACGAACAACCCCTTGCGATCGGCGTGGGTGGCGAGCACCGATCCGTTGCCCGGCAATGCCAGGCCGAGCGCCTCGGTCAGGCAGTTCATCGAATTGGCCGTGAACATGCCCGAGCAGGAGCCGCAGGTCGGACAGGCGCGACCGCTCGATGACCTCGACCTCGGCGTCGCTGACATTGTCGTCGGCGGCCGCGACCATGGCGTCGATCAGGTCGACCGACCTGATCTTGCCCTTGATACTGACCTTGCCGGATTCCATCGGGCCGCCCGAGACGAACACGGTCGGGATGTTGATGCGCAGCGCCGCCATCAGCATGCCGGGCGTGATCTTGTCGCAGTTGGAGATGCACACCATCGCGTCGGCGCAATGCGCGTTGACCATGTACTCGACGCTGTCGGCGATCGATCTCGCGCGACGGCAGGCTGTAGAGCATGCCGTCATGGCCCATCGCGATGCCGTCATCGACCGCGATCGTGTTGAACTCCTTGGCGACGCCGCCGGCCTTTTCGATCTCGCGGGCCACCAGCTGGCCGAGATCCTTGAGGTGCACGTGGCCGGGAACGAACTGCGTGAACGAATTCACCACCGCGATGATCGGCTTGCCGAAATCCTCGTTCTTCATTCCGGTCGCGCGCCAGAGGCCGCGGGCGCCCGCCATGTTGCGGCCGTGCGTGGTGGTTCGGGAACGATAGGCTGGCATGGTCTTGTCCTCGGTATTACGGCGGTTCCGTCAGCTACGGTGGTTGCTCAAACGGGGGCTTTTGCAAGTAGCCTGGACGATTAGCGGCTCTGCGCCGATCCGGTCCGCCTACGATTTGTAGGCAACGAGGACAGCGCCGGCGGCGATAAGGGCGACCCCAGCCAGTTGGGGATCGATAGGCGCTCCCCAGGAAGACGACGCTGAACACCGCGACCAGTACGACGCTGAGCTTGCCGATCGGGGCGACGCGTGCCGCGTCGCCCAACTGAGCGCGAAAATAGCATACCGTGAACTCCGTGGCAAGTCCCGAGAGGACGAGGAACCAGTAGCTTCGCGCGAAACCGAGCCGGGCGACTGCCATTGGCCGGTGCCAGGATTGCCGCAAGCAGCGCACAGGATCACGTGGTTCGGATGAAGGCTCGCGAAATCAGTTGACGTTCTCGACGCCGATCGTCGCCGATGGCGGTGAGCTGCGAAGCAGGCTGAAAGCACAGCCCACAGCTGCCACGAGAGAAGGGCGGACTTCATCGGTGACTCCACGTCGTTAGGGCCGAGGCCGGCGGGGCCCGCGATCGCGTTCTCAAGTCGAGCTCTGCGATCATGATATTTGGCCAAGGCGCAGCCAAGATAGCCCGAATCGCATGCGCGCCTGCGCGCAAACGACGCGTGACGCCAGTGGGTGTGGCGGGTCGATGCCACCGCTGGTTGCTACATGGGATGGACTGCATTGGTGCAAGGGCTCGATTCCGGCTCGCGTCCGCCAGATCTGAAGATGCAGGGTCGCCGCTTGATGGCCAGGTCATGGCAGCGCGCTGGCGATCGCCCCTTAAATGCTTATCGACGCCGCCGATAATTTGCTTGGCATCTGGCATGCCACGGACTATAGGTCGACGCAGCTGGCAGGCAGGAACGAGACGATTTCAATGACTACGCATGACGCGCAGAAAGTCCGCTCGTTCGAGCATCCCGGCGTGGGGCGGCGGCGGGCCAAGGCCACGCCGAAGGGACGCCAGATCGATCCGACCGCGGCCGCACGAGATCGAGCTGCTGCTCGGCGACCGGCCGCGGCGGCGCGATCTCCTGATCGAATATCTGCACCTGATCCAGGACAAGTATCACCAGATTTCCGCGGCCCATCTCGCAGCGCTTGCCGACGAGATGAAGCTGTCGTTTGCCGAGGTGTTCGAGACCGCGACCTTCTACGCGCATTTCGATATCGTGAAGGAGGGCGAGCCGGATATCGCGCCGCTGACCATCCGCGTCTGCGATCTCGCTGACCTGCGCCGATGCTGGGCGCGGAAAAGCTGCTGCATGAATTGCAGGACAGTGCGGGTCCCGGCATCCGCGTGGTGCGCGCGCCCTGCGTCGGCCGCTGCGATGCGGCGCCCGTGGCTGAGGTCGGTCATCACTTTGTCGATGCGCGCGACCGCGACCGAAGTGCTGGCGACGCGCCGCAGCGCGGCGAGACCGATCCGCATATCCCGCCCTATGTCGACTACGACGCCTATGTCGACCGGCGGCGGCTACAGGCTGCTGAACGACCTGCGCTCCGGACGGGCTCAGCAAGGAAGACGTGCTGAAGGCACTCGACGATCGCCAGCCTGCGCGGGCTCGGCGGCGCGGGCTTCCCGACGGGACGCAAGTGGCGCGCGGTGCTCGGCGAGCCCGGGCCGCGGCTGGTGGCGGTCAATGGCGACGAGGGCGAACCCGGCACGTTCAAGGATCGCTATCTATCTGCTGAAACGCGATCCGCACCGCTTTCTGGAGGGCACGCTGATCGGCGCGCATATCGTCGAGGCGACCGACGTCTACATCTACATCCGCGACGAATATCCGGCGTCGCGCGAAATCCTCCAGCGCGAACTCGCCAAGCTGCCGCCGGGCGGACCGACCCTGCACATCCGCCGCGGCGCCGGCGCCTACATCTGCGGCGAGGAATCCTCGCTGCTGGAGAGCATCGAGGGCAAGCGCGGCCTGCCGCGGCACAAGCCGCCCGTATCCGTTTCAGGTCGGCCTGTTCGGCCAGCCGACGCTGATCAACAATATCGAGACGCTGTTCTGGGTGCGTGACATCGTCGAGAAGGGCGCGGCCTGGTGGAAGTGCCCACGGCCGCAACGGCCGCCACGGCCTGCGCAGCTACTCGGTATCCGGCCGCGTCAGAATCCCGGCGTGAAGCTGGCGCCGGCCGGCCGTCACCGTGCGCGAACTGATCGACGAGTTCTGCGGCGGCATGGCCGACGGCCACACCGTTCCACGCTTACCTGCCGGGCGGCGCGTCCGGGCGGCATTCTGCCGGCGTCGATGGACAACATCCCGCTCGATTTCGGCACGCTGGAAAAATACGGCTGCTTCATCGGCTCGGCCGCGATCGTCATCCTGTCTGCAACAGGACAGCGTGAAGGGCGCGGCGCTGAACCTGATGCGCTTCTTCGAGGACGAGCTGCGGCCAGTGCACGCCGTGCCGCGTCGGCACGCAGAAGGCGGCGATCGCTGATGGAGCGCTCGGTTTGGAACCGCGAACTGCTCGACCAGTTGAGCCAGGCAATGCGCGACGCGTCGATCTGCGGGCTCGGCCAGGCCGCCTCGAGATCCGCTGACGTCAGTCATTAAATATTTCCCCGACGAGTTCAAGGAAGCGGCGGAATGACAAAAATCCAGTTCGAACTCGACGGCGAGCAGGTCGAGGCCAACGCAGGCGAGACCATCTGGCAGGTGGCGCAGCGCCAGGGCCGGGAAATCCCGCATCTGTGCTATTCGCCCGCGCCGGACTACCGGCCCGACGGCAATTGCCGCGCCTGCATGGTCGAGATCGAGGGCGAGCGCGTGCTGGCGGCGTCCTGCAAGCGCACGCCAAGCGTCGGCATGAAGGTGAAGACCGAGAGCCCGCGCGCCGTCTGCCGCACAAAAGATGGTGATGGAATTGCTGGTCGCCGATCAGCCGGCGCGCGCGACCTCGCACGATCCGGATTCAGAAGTTCTGGCATTGGGCTGAAAAGGTCGAGGTCACCGAAAGCCGTTTCCCCGCCGCCGAACGCTGGCAGGCGCGACACCAGCCATCCGGCGATGAGCGTCAATCTCGATGCCTGCATCCAGTGCGGCCTGTGCGTCCGCGCCTGCCGCGAAGTGCAGGTCAATGACGTCATCGGCATGGCGTATCGTAATCACGGTTCAAAATCGTGTTCGACTTCGACGATCCGATGGGGGAATCGACTCTGCGTCGCCTGCGGTGAATGCGTGCAGGCCTGTCCGACCGGCGCGTTGATGCCGTCGGTGATGCTGGACGAGAACCAGACCCGCGTCGACCTATGCCGACAGAGCAAGGTCGACTCGCTGTGCCCGTTCTGCGGCGTCGGCTGCCAGGTCACCTATCAGGTCAAGGACGACAAGGTGATCTACGCCGAGGGCCGCGACGGCCCGGCCAACCACAACCGGCTCTGCGTCAAGGGCCGCTTCGGCTTCGACTACATCCATCATCCGCATCGGCTGACAAAACCGCTGGTGCGGCTGCCGAATGCGAAGAAGGATGCCAACGACCAGGTCGATCCGGCCAATCCGTTCACGCATTTCCGCGAAGCGTCGTGGGAAGAGGCGCTCGATATCGCGGCCAAAGGGCTCGTGAAATATCCGCGACGAAAAGGGCGTCAAGGCGCTGGCCGGTTTCGGATCGGCCAAAGGCTCGAACGAGGAGGCGTACCTGTTCCAGAAGTTGGTGCGCACCGGCTTCGGTTCCAACAATGTCGATCACTGCACCGGCTGTGCCACGCCTCGTCGGTGGCGGCGCTGATGGAAGGCCTGAATTCCGGCGCGGTGTCGGCGCCGTTTGCGGCTGCCATGGATGCCGAAGTCATCATCGTGATCGGCGCCAATCCGACGGTGAACCACCCGGTCGCCGCGACCTATCTCAAGAACGCGGCCAAGCGCGGCGCCAAGCTGATCGTGATGGACCCGCGCACGCAGTCGCTGTCGCGCCACGCCACCAAGCATCTTGCGTTCAAGCCCGGCAGCGACGTCGCGATGCTGAACGCGATGCTCCACACCATCATCACCGAAGGCGCTGACCGACCAGCAATATATCGCGGGCTATACCGAAGGTTTCGACGAGCTCGCCGAGACGTATCAAGGAATTCCCGCCGGAGAAGATGGAGCCGATCTGCGGCATTCCGGCCGAGACCCTGCGCGAGGTGGCGCGGATGTATGCGCGCTCGCGCGCCTCGATCATCTTCTGGGGCATGGGCATCAGCCAGCACATCCACGGCACCGACAATGCGCGCTGCCTGATTGCGCTGGCGCTGATCACCGGCCAGGTCGGCCGTCCCGGCACCGGACTGCATCCGTTGCGCGGCCAGAACAACGTGCAGGGCGCCTCCGACGCCGGCCTGATCCCGATGTTCCTGCCGGATTACCAGCCGGTCGGCCGCACCGACCTGCGCGAGCCCTTTGAAAAGCTCTGGCATCAGGACCTCGATCCCGTGCGCGGCCTGACCGTGGTCGAGATCATGAACGCGATCCACGCCGGCGAGATCAACGGCATGTATATCGAGGGTGAAAACCCGCGATGTCCGGACCCCGATCTGCAGCATGCGCGCGAGGCGCTGGCAAAGCTCGATCATCTGGTGGTGCAGGACCTGTTCGTCACCGAAACCGCGTTCCATGCCGACGTGATCCTGCCGGCGTCCGCGTTTGCGGAAAAGTCCGGCACCTTCACCAATACCGACCGCCGCGTGCAGCTGGCGCGCGAGGTGATAAAACCGCCCGGCGACGCGCGGCAGGATCTCTGGATCATCCAGGAAATCGCCAAGCGCATGGGCCTGCCCTGGAACTACGCCGGCCCGGCCGACGTCTTCACCGAGATGACGGAAGTGATGCCGTCGCTGCAGAACATCACCTGGGAGCGGCTGGTGCGCGAGGGCGCGGTGACCTATCCGGTCGACGATCCCAACAAGCCCGGCAACGAGATCATCTTCACCACGGGTTTCCCGACCGCGAAGCGGCCGCGGCAAGATCGTGCCGGCGCATGTGATCGCGCCCGACGAAGTGCCCGACGACGAATATCCGATGGTGCTGTCGACCGGCCGCGTGCTCGAGCACTGGCACACCGGCTCGATGACCCGCCGCGCCAGCGTGCTCGACCAGATCGAGCCGGAGGCGGTGGCGTTCATGTCGCCAAAGGACATGCGGCGCATGAGCGTCTGGCCCGGCGATTTCATCAAGCTGGAGACCCGCCGCGGCGCGGTCGAGGTCAAGGTGCGCTCCGACCGCGACGTGCCGGAAAACATGGTGTTCATGCCGTTCTGCTACGCGGAAGCGGCGGCGAACCTGCTGACCAACCCGGCGCTCGACCCGTTCGGCAAGATTCCGGAATTCAAGTTCTGCGCCGTGCGCGCCGAAAAGGTCGAACTGCGGACCGCGGCGGAATAGTCTCGAACGCGGCCGCCGGGGAGGCTCGCTGCTCAAGTGCGAGCCGCCCGCAGCCGCGACTGCTGCAAGCGCCTTGTTTTGCGCGACGACCGCTTCGAGCCGCGCAATATTTTCCAGCAGGCGCTGGCTGGTCAGGACCAGGAAGTAATAGCCGAATTGCGGGTTCTGAAAGTAGATCTCGAGCAGCTTTTCGTAGGTGATGGTCAGCACGTGACCGTCCTCGATGCATTCGATGGTCGCGGTTCGCCGGTTATCGGGCGTCAGAAAACCGAATTCGCCCATCAGCTGTCCCGGCGGAAGCTCGACGCTGATTTCCTTCACCAGGAATTTTCCGGTGACGGTCAGCAGCATTTCGTGGGCGGCATCGTCCTTCCTGAACAGAACGTCGCCCTTGCGGTATTTGCGCTCGGTCATGAAGGGTTTGAGCCATTCCAGCGAGGTATCGCCCTTGGTTGCGCTGCGGGCCTTCTTCACGAGAATCAGCATTTGACGGAGGCGGTACGCATTGATGGGAATCATCATGAGGTACAACAGGAAGGTCGTGATGGCTCCGGTGAGCGCGCCGAAGATGGCAAAGAACATGCACCCGATCATGTTCGCGACGCGCAGCGGCACCATGGTCTGCGTCAGCAAGGTGGCGACAAAGAAGATGACGCCGACCAGCGCAAACATGTTGGCGAGCGTGATATTGGCGAGCACGATCTCCAGAAGGCGATTGAATAGCGCGTCGTAGGTGATGTTGTTGGGGTCGAGGCCCATCTGGACCAGGATCTTTGCGATTCTGAGATTGTCCGCTGCCGCGTCGAGGATTCGATCAAGCGTTGTCACAGGTCTGCACCATCAAGTTTCAAAGTCGCCTCACGAATGATCCGTACCGCTTCAAGGCCTTGCAAGGAAGCGTCGAAAGCGGGATGCGTGTCAGAAATACCGCGGCGGAATAACCGGTCTTTATGCAATCGCTATGCGGGATAGGGGCCAAGCCATCTCGAATTCCTATGCCTTTTCTCACATCTTCCGTTCGACCCGGCGCGTCTGGCCGCGTCGTAATACGGAAAGACCCGACATGACCCTGTTTTATTCGCACCATGACCGGCTGCACGGTTCAGCCGGCACCGCCCGCCACCCGATCATGCGGACGCTCAAGCGCGTTCGCGGCGCCTTGAGGACGCTGCACCGGGCGATCGCTGCCGCCAAAATTCGCCGTATCCGCAATGAGCTGATGCTCCATGGCGGTGCCTACCGTTGGGCGCAAAAGCCTGCCCCCGGTGGACAGACGGAAAAGGACGCCGCGAAATATCCGAGACGTCCGCTGGTTCTCGGCGAAAAGTGGGATTTCTGACATGCGTCAGCTCGCGTCCACTCTCGCGGTCCGCCTGCGCGCCGCTGTCGGTTTCGTGCTGACGTTTCTCGGCCGGCTCGGAAACGAGCCGGTCAGAGCCTATCGTCCGGAAGCACATTACATGCGTGGTCCGGGACCCGCGTGGCGCGCCAAGCATCGCTAGCTGTAGCGGGAAGAGAGCCCTTCCAGAGGTCGTTGCCGCGTCCGACCGGCCTCCCCTCGCTGGAGCGACGGTCGGTTGGCCGGCGTCGACCGCCGCCGCGATGGCGCGCTTGAGACGGTCGTCCTCAATCCGGGCCAGATATTGTTGCAAGACCGCGGAGGCGCGTTCTGTTCGGTTGCAGGATCGCCGACGCAAAGCTCCGCGCTGGTGCGGCGGAAAAACTTCGAACTCCGCGCTGCCATCATGCCGCGGATAGAGCCTGTCGATTTCACGGGCGATCCGGAGCACGGCCAGCCGGTCGGCATTGTCGAGCGTCACGGCATAGCGCAGGATCGCCAGATGCCAGGCACGCAGCGTGCCGGCGTACCACTCCATCCCATGAAAGTTAGAACTCATCCGGGCCGCGCCAGCTGGGGTTGAACCAGGAATCCTCGTGAAGACGAGGCCCATGCCAGCTTTCGACCGGGCAGCGCAATATCCTCATCGCCGATCTCCGCGATCGCGCTTGCGACCTCTGCTTTGCGCGTCGTCGGTCAGTTCAACGATGGGCAGGCGGGCGGCCGGGGACATGAAGCCGAGCAGGCAGAGCGCATATTTCAGCGCGGCCGGGCTCTCTTTCGTGAGGGCTGCCGTCAACGGCACCAGCCGATTCTGCAGGTATCTCGCGGTCTGTGGCCGCCCCAGCCTGCAGTTCGAAAAATCGATTGGCACAATTCCGGCGCGACGTTCGATACAATGGAAATGCAGCCGTCCCCGCCATTGGCGATGAAGGGAAGCGCCGTCGCGTCATCCCCGGACAACAGTCGAAACCCTGCCGGCAGCCGCGGCCGCAAGCGGAACAACCGCAGGATATCACAGGATCCATCCTTCAACCCGATGAAGTGCCTCGAGTCGGCCAACCGCAACAGAGTGTCGTCGGATATTTCGCGCATGGTGCGGGATGGAACGTCGTGCAGGATGATCCGGCAGAGCGGTGGAGATCGCAATCGCCCGGAAATGCGCCTGGATTCCAGCTTGCATCGGCTTGTTGTAATAGGGCACCACCGAAAGCACTGCATCCGCGCCAGCCGCTTCGGCGCGCTGCGTCAGCTCGATCGCCTGACTGGTCGAATTGGATCCCGCCCCGGCGATGACGCGGACGCGGCCCCGCGCCACTTCGACGGCGGTTCGGATGATGCTTTCCTGCTCCGCGGGCGTTAGTGTCGAGGCTTCACCACAAGTTTCGCTGACCAGGACGGCGGTGACGCCGGCATCTATCTGGCGCTCGCAAAGCTTCGCGATGGCTGCCAGGTCGACCGCGCCATGTTCATCGAACGGAGTGGGAATGTCGGGTATGTAACCCGCCAGCCAGGTGGCGGGCGTTGAAACTGACGTCATGGTGATTTCACGCAGCATTTCCATCTGGCCGAAGCCGTGCCGAAAGGCGGAAAGCATGAAACCCTCCTGGCTCAACCATCTGCTCTCCTTAGGGGGTGTCGGTTCGGCTGGTTACGCGACGCGCCGAACGGGAAGGGCACCGGGGAGGGACAGCCCATGTCGAGTTCGATTTCGCGCGCCAGTTCGACGATCGTTTCGGGATGATGACCGTTCTCGAACAGCGCGTATTTCACGGCTTGCGCACGGCTGACGAACAGGCCGCCGTAAAGGCCGTTCTGTTCCTGGGCGACCCATTGGCCGCGCCTGTTCCGGCCAATAAAGATGATCGCAGACGGACAACTACACGATGGAGGTTCGACGAGCTTCACGTTGGTATTCCTTCCGAGATAGGTAGCGCGGCCAATATGATTGGCGCCGGATATGAAATCGAGCGTGACAACGCGGCGATCTCATAAGAGCCGCATAAGGTGTGTACCGCTAAAAGGATTGGTTGAAGCCGCTGACCAGCATGCCACTGGCTGCGTAGGTCACCATTTCATCCCAATGATTGAGCGCGGTGTCGAACGGATGTTCGCGCCTGATGATGGCGATGAAGGCACAGAGGATGGCAGACATCCACAACAATGCGGTGAGGCTTCTGCCAAAGCCGATGTTGCCGAACATGGCAAAAATCATCAGGATGGACATCCGCAGGCCAAACCGGATCAGCACTTGAGCCGACCGCAGTCTCCGCGGGAAATCTGGCTGCTGTATCACGCTATTAACCCCGCAAGCCGGAGTGGCACCGGCAGCTCGCGGCCTCAGCCGAAATTATCGCTGCAAACCGGCTCATAGAGCGGGTTGGTGTCGATCCGGCACGGCGGGAACGCTGGGGCGGCTCAGGGGCGCGCTGATGCGCTGGACCTCGACGAACGCACTCAGGATCGCCAGCGCCAGATCGGCGTGGCGCGCCTCGACCGATTGATCGAGCCAGTCCGGCAACTCGCGCTGGCGCGACAGCGCGCAATGCCATTCGCCTTCGTCATAGGCGATACGGCGGATTTGCCATTGCGGCAGTTCGAGATCGATCAGCGCCAGCGCGGCATCGGTCCAGGCGCCCGACTGGATCAGCCGCTCAATGCGCGCGGTCTTGCTGCTTTGGCCAGCGGATGGAAAGCGGCGGCAGGTCTGGCTGATGATGTCAGAGAGGAATTCAGCCGTGACCACATAGGCATCACGCAGCCTATCGCCGAGTTCGGCGGGGTTTTGGGTTTCTGCAAGAAGCGACATGGCGTCATCTCATTATAGCGCGGTCTGGGAGTGCGACTGCAGGCCTAAAATGAACAGATCGCCGTTTGAAAACGAGGTGGACTGAAGGGTCGAGATATAGGCGTTTCATAAGCGTGCATTTCTGCAAAAATGCGCCGAAGCCTGCAAGACCGGGAGCGAGCCTGAAGCTACGCTAAACCAGGTGTCGGGCCGCAGGCTCGGGATGACGCGCGCCTTTATAGGGATTCCTATAAGGTTACTCCTGCGTCCCGCCTCGAAAACCTATGCGCTGAGTGGCACTTCACCACCATCGAAGCGCGGCCGTTGGTTCGGCCCGCGGTTTACGTCGCACAGGAACATCCCATGCTGGACATTGTCATGCTGGCGCTTGGCGCAGGCTTCTTCCTGGCGGGCATAGGTTACGCCTACGCCTGCGAACGACTGTAACGGAGTAGACCCATGATCTTCGATTACTCACTCGCCGGCCTCGTTTCGCTGGGTTTGCTGTTCTACCTGACCTACGCGCTGCTGCGGCCCGAGCGCTTCTGAGCGTGCCGTGATCACGCTGGTCGAAGTCGTCCTGGCGTTTGTCGTCACCTCGGCGCTCCTGATTGCGCTCATTCATCTGCTGCTGCCTGCAAGAAAATTCTGAAGGATTCTCGACAATGACTGTCATCGGCTGGATTCAGATTCTTCCTGTACTGCGCAATCGTGGTCGCGCTGGTTAAACCGCTCGGCTGGTACATGACGCGCGTCTTCAACGGCGAGTCGCACGTTCCTTTCCCCGATCCTGCGTCCGGTCGAACGCTGGTCTCTACTGGATCGGCGGCGTCGACGGAGGCGCGAGCAGCATTGGCTGACCTATACGGTCGCGATGCTGCTGTTCCATGTCGGCGGCTTCCTGATCATCTATGGCCTGATGCGCCTTCAGGCGCTGTTGCCGTTCAACCCGCAGGAGCAATCCGCGGTCGCCGAGGATCTGTCCTTCAACACTGCGATCTCTTTCATCACGAACACCAACTGGCAGAACTACGGCGGCGAAAGCACGCTGTCGTACCTGGTGCAAATGCTCGGGCCTGACGCACCAGAACTTCCTGTCGGCGGCGACCGGCATCGCGCTCGCGGTCGCGCTGATCCGCGGCTTTTCGCGTTCCTCGATGCGCACCATCGGCAATTTCTGGGTCGATGTGACGCGCTGCACGCTTTATGTGCTGCTGCCGATCTGCGTGGTCTACACGCTGTTCCTGGTCTGGCAGGGCATGCCGCAGACGCTCGGCGCCTATGTCGATGCGACGACGCTGGAGGGCGCCAAGCAGACCATTGCGGTCGGACCGGTCGCTTCGCAGGTCGCGATCAAGATGCTCGGCACCAATGGCGGCGGCTTCTTCAATGCCAATGCCGCGCACCCGTTCGAGAACCCCACCGCGCTGTCGAACTTCGTGCAGATCATCTCGATCTTCGCGCTCGGCGCCGCACTCACCAACGTGTTCGGTCGCATGGTCGGCAACCAGCGCCAGGGCTGGGCCATCCTCGCCGTGATGGGCGTGCTGTTCATCGCCGGCGTTGCCGTCACCTACTGGGCCGAGGCCAACGGCACGTCAGGGATGCAGCGCGCTTGGGCTGACCGGCGGCAATATGGAAGGCAAGGAAGTCCGCTTCGGCATCGTCGCTTCCAGCCTTTTCGCGGTCATCACCACGGCGGCCTCCTGCGGTGCGGTCAACGCCATGCATGACTCATTCACCGCGATCGGCGGCATGATCCCATTGATCAACATGCAGCTCGGCGAGATCATCGTCGGCGGCGTCGGCGCCGGCCTCTACGGCATGCTGCTGTTCGTGGTGCTGGCGATCTTCGTCGCCGGCCTGATGGTCGGCCGCACGCCGGAATATGTCGGCAAGAAGATCGAGGCGCGCGAGGTCAAGATGGCGATGCTGGCCATCCTGGTGCTGCCGTTGATGTATCTCGGCTGGACCGCGGTCGCCGTGGTGCTGCCGTCGGCGGTGGCGTCGATGGCCAACGCCGGCCCGCACGGCTTCACCGAGGTGCTCTACGCCTATACGTCGCAGACCGGCAACAACGGTTCCGCCTTCGCAGGGCTAACGGGCAACATCCCCTTCTACAATATTACCGGCGGCGTCTCGATGTTCGTTGGCCGCTTCTTCATGATCATTCCGGCAATGGCGATTGCGGGGGCGCTCGCGGCCAAGAAATCGGTTCCGGCGTCGGCCGGCACCTTCCCGACCACTGGTGGCCTGTTCGTCGGCCTCGTCGTCGGCGTGATCCTGATCATCGGCGGTCTCACCTTCTTCCCGGCGCTGGCGCTCGGGCCGATCGTCGAGCACCTCGCTGGCGAACGCCAACACCCTGTTCTGATCGAACGCATTTCGGAGTTACGTCCATGGAAGCCATGAAACTGCAGAAAAAGGTGACGGCCTCGACGATGCTCGACCCGAAGATCACTGGTGCCTGCGATCAAGTCGGCCTTCGTCAAGCTCGACCCGCGGCTGATGATGAAAAATCCCGTGATGTTCGTGGTCGAGATCGTGGCGACGCTGACCACCGTGATCTTCGTGCGCGACGTCGTAACCGGCGGCGCGAGCCTCGCATTCACGTTCCAGATCATCCTGTGGCTCTGGTTCACGGTGCTGTTCGCCAATTTTGCCGAAGCCGTGGCGGAGGGCCGCGGCAAGGCGCAGGCCGAATCGCTCAAGAAAACCCGCACCGAGAGCCAGGCCAAACTGCTCACGGGGTCGAACAAGACCTATCGGCTGGTGCCCGGCACGGCGCTGAAAGTCGGCGATATCGTGCTGGTCGAGGCCGGTGACAACATCCCCTCCGACGGCGAAGTGATCGAGGGTGTCGCCTCCGTCAACGAGGCCGCGATCACGGGTGAGATCCGCGCCGGTGATCCGCGATCCGGCGGCGACCGCTCGGCGGTCACCGGCGGCACGCAAGTGCTGTCCGACTGGATCCGCGTCCGCATCACGGCGGCGCAGGGTTCGACCTTCATCGACCGCATGATCAAGCTGGTGGAAGGCGCCGAGCGGCAGAAGACGCCGAACGAGATCGCGCTCAACATCCTGCTCGCGGGTCTCACCATCATCTTTGTGTTCGCGACCGTAACGATCCCGAGCTACGCGGCCTATGCCGGCGGTTCGATCTCGGTGGTGGTGCTGGTGGCGCTGTTCGTGACGCTGATCCCGACCACGATCGGTGCATTGTTGTCGGCGATCGGCATCGCCGGCATGGACCGACTGGTGCGCTTCAATGTGCTGGCGATGTCCGGCCGCGCGGTGGAAGCCGCCGGCGACGTCGATACGCTGTTGCTGGACAAGACCGGCACCATCACGCTCGGCAACCGGCAGGCGACGGCATTCCGCCCGGTCCGCGGCGTCACCGAGCAGGAATTGGCGGATGCGGCCCAACTGTGCGTCGCTCGCCGACGAAACCCCGGAGGGCCGCTCGATTGTGGTGTTGGCCAAGGAGAAGTACGAGCATCCGCGGCCGCGACATGAAGGAACTCGCAGCGACCTTCGTGCCGTTTACCGCGCAAACCCGCATGAGCGGCATCGACGCCGGGTCGTCATCGGTGCGCAAGGGCGCGGTGGAGGCGATCCTCAGCTACATCGGCGGTGGCACGGCGCAGACCATGGCCAGCGGCAACGCCGTTCGTGCCATCCAGCCGGCGGTCGCCACGGAGGCGGCTCGCGAACTCCAGGCCATCGCGGATGAGATCGCCAAGGACGGCGGCACGCCGCTCGCGGTCGCCAAGGACGGCCGCCTGCTCGGCGTCATCCATCTGAAGGACATCGTCAAGGGCGGCATCCGCGAGCGCTTTGCCGAACTGCGCCGCATGGGTATCCGCACGGTGATGATCACCGGCGACAATCCGATGACGGCGGCTGCGATCGCGGCCGAAGCCGGCGTCGACGATTTTCTGGCGCAGGCGACGCCCGAGGACAAGCTGAAGCTGATCCGCGACGAGCAGGCCAAGGGCAAGCTGGTGGCGATGTGCGGCGACGGCACCAATGACGCGCCCGCGCTGGCGCAGGCCGACGTCGGTGTCGCCATGAACACCGGCACGCAGGCGGCGCGGGAAGCCGGCAACATGGTCGACCTCGATTCCAACCCAACCAAGCTGATCGAGGTGGTCGAGATCGGCAAGCAGCTGCTGATGACGCGCGGCGCGCTGACGACGTTCTCGATCGCCAACGACGTCGCGAAATATTTCGCCATCATCCCTGCGATGTTCCTGGCGTTCTACCCGCAGCTCGAGGTGCTCAACATCATGCATCTGGCGAGCCCGCAGAGCGCGATCCTGTCGGCGATCATCTTCAACGCGCTGATCATCGTCGCGCTGATTCCGCTGGCGCTGAAGGGCGTTGCGCTATCGTGCGGTCGGTGCCGGCGCGCTGCTGCGCCGTAACCTGATGATCTATGGCCTCGGCGGCATCATCATTCCCTTTATCGGCATCAAGGCCATCGACCTCGTGGTCGCCGCCTTGCACCTGGCCTAACGGAGACAAATCATGCTTCGCGAAATTCGTCCCGCCGTCATCCTTCTGATCCTGCTCACGCTGATCACGGGTCTCGCCTATCCGCTCGCGATGACCGCGATCGCCGGCGCGATCTTCCCGAAACAGGCGCAGGGCAGCCTGATCGAGAAGGACGGCAAGGTCGATCGGCTCCGCCCTGATCGGGCAGGAGTTCAAGGACGACAAATATTTCCACGGCCGCCCTTCGGCGACGCTGGCGCCTGACCCTGCCGACTCCACCAAGACGGTGTCGGCGCCCTACAACGCGGCCAATTCCGGCGGCTCCAACCTCGGCCCGACCAGCAAGGCGCTGAACGACCGGGTCAAGGAGGACGTCGAGAAGCTGAAGGCGGAAAATCCCTCCGCCGCGGTGCCTGCCGACCTCGTCACCACCTCCGCCAGCGGGCTCGACCCCGATATTTCGCCTGAGGGCGCACTGTTCCAGGTGCCGCGCGTGGCCAAGGCCCGCAATATGCCCGAGGACCGCGTCCGCCAGCTCGTCAGCCGAGAACACCAAAGGTCGCTTTGCCGGGGTGCTCGGCGAGCCGCGCGTCAACGTCCTGGCGCTCAACCTGGCACTGGATGCGGCATCCAAGTGACGGTGGCTAGGCTCATTCGAAAGCGGCGACTATAATGCCTTATGGCAAATCGCGACCCTGAACAGCGGCCCTCGCCGGATGCGCTACTGGAAGCCGCCCGGCGGGAAGCACAATCAGGCCGGCCGGCTGAAGATCTTTGTCGGCGCCGCCCCCGGCGTCGGCCAAGACCTACGAAATGCTGCAGAGCGCCCATGCCAGGAAGAAGGCGGGCGCCGATGTTGTGGTCGGTGTCGTCGAGACCCACGGACGGGCCGAGACCGAAGCGCTGCTGAAGGGCCTTGAGGTGCTGCCGCGCAAGAGCGGCTGCACTACAAGGACCAGACGCTGGAGGAGATGGACCTCGATGCGCTGATCGCGCGGCGTCCGCAAGATTGCGCTGGTCGATGAGCTCGCGCACACCAACGCGCCGGGCAGCCGCCATCCCGAAGCGCTATCTTGACGTCGAGGAGCTGCTTTCGCGCGGCATCGACGTCTACACCGCGGTCAATATCCAGCACATCGAGAGCCTCAACGACGTGGTCGCGCAGATCACGCATGTGCGGGTGCGTGAGACCGTGCCGGACTCGGTGTTCGACCGCGCCGACGCCATCGAACTGATCGACCTGACGCCCGACGACCTGATCCAGCGGCTGAAGGAGGGCAAGGTCTATGTCCCCAAACAGGCCGAACGCGCGTTGGAGCATTATTTCTCGCCGGGCAATCTGACCGCGTTGCGCGAACTGGCGTTGCGACGCACCGCCGAGCGGGTCGACGAGCAGCTGCTCACGCATATGCAGGCCAACGCCATCGCCGGCCCCTGGGCCGCGGGCGAGCGTATTCTGGTTTGCGCTGAGCGAGGACCCGCGCGCCGCGGGCCTCGTGCGCTACACCAAGCGGCTGGCCGACCGGCTGCACGCACCTGGACCGCGATCAGCATCGAGACGCGGCGCAGCCTGCAACTGACCGACGAGCAGCGCGACCGGCTGGCCGACACGATGCGGCTGGCGGAGGCACTCGGCGGCGAGGCGCTCACCATTCCCGGCGTCGGCCGCCGCATTGCCGACGACGTCATCCAGTTCGCGCATGCCAACAATGTGACGCAGATCATCATCGGCAAGTCGACACGGTCGTGGTGGTTTGAACTGACGCGCGGTTCGGTGGTGCACGATCTGGTGCGGCGCGCCGGCAATATCAGCGTCAACGTCATCGCCGGCGAGGAACTCGCAGCCGAGCCGTTCAAAGAAGACGGTACGCACCGCCGGCGCGATCCGGAGCCGATTCGATCCCAAGCCCTATTGTGATGGCGCTCCTCGTCGTGGCCATAGGCCTCGGCGTCGCCGAGTTGATCCAGCCCCTGGTTCGGGCATCGAAAACGTCGATCTGGTGTTTCTCGACCGCCGTGGTCGGCGTCGCGGTTCGTTACGGCCTGTTGCCGTCGCTGTTCGCCAGCGTCGCGGCGTCGCTTTGTGCTACAATTTCTTCTTTCTGCCGCCAGTTTACACTTTCACGATCACCGATCCGACCAACATTGCCGCCTTCTTCTTCTTCATGTTGATCGCGATCCTGGTCTCCAACGTCGCCGCGCGAGTGCGGTACTGCAGGCGGATACCGCGATTGGCCGGGTGCGCACCACCGGAATCGCTCTACGCGTTCAGCCGCAAGCTTGCGGGCACGGCAACGCTGGATGACGTGCTGTGGGCGACCGCCTATCAGACCGCGCTGATGCTCAAGGTGCGCGTGGTGCTGCTGTGCTGCCGGAGGACGGCGTCCTGACCGTGAAGTCCGGGCTATCCGCCGGAGGATGCAGCTCGACAAGGCCGACCTCGCTGCCGCGAACTGGGCCTGGGACAACGATCGCCCGGCCGGTCGCGGCGCGGACACGCTGCCGGGCGCCAAGCGGCTGTTTCCTGCCGATGCGAACCGGGCGCGGGCCGATCGGCGTCATCGGCATCGACGACGACAGGACCGGACCGCTGCTGACGCCGGACCAGCGCCGGCTGCTGGATGCGCTTTGATGGACCAGGGCGCACTGGCGATCGAGCGGGTGCTGCTGGTGGAGGACATGGACCGCGTCAAGCGCACGGTGGAGTCGGACCGCCTGCGCTCGGCGCTGTTGACCTCGATCTCGCACGATCTCAAGACGCCGCTGGCCTCGGTGCTCGGCGCGGCCAGCACGATGCGCGACCTCGACAGCGGCCTGACCGACGCGCAGAAGCGCGACCTGCTCGCGACCGTGATCGACGAGATCCGAGCGGCTGAACCGGTTTCATCGCCAATCTGCTCGACACTGACCAAGCTCGAATCCGGCGCCATCGTGCCGCAATACCGCGCGGCACGATATCGGCGAGATCGTCGGCAGCGCGCTTGCGGCGCGCCGGCAAGATTCTGGTGCGGCACAAGGTGTCGCTGGAGCTCGGCCGCCGATCTGCCGATGCTGGAGCTCGACGCCGTGCTGTTCGAACAGGTGCTGTTCAATCTCCTGGATAACGCCGCCAAATATGCGCCAGCCGGCACCACGATATCGATCAGGGAGCGCGGGATCGAGGATCCGATCGCGCTGCAGATCATCGACGAGGGCGGCGGCATTCCGCCGGCGGAGCTGGAAAGCGTGTTCGACAAGTTCTACCGCGCGCAGAAGGGCGATCACGTCCGCCCCGGCACGGGCCTCGGCCTCGCGATTTCGCGCGGCTTTGTCGAGGCGATGCATGGCACGATCTCGGCCGCCAACCGCACCGACCGGAGCGGCGCCGTGCTGACCATCCGGCTGCCGATTCCGGCGGCGTCAGACGCACTGGACACCGCCGCATGAACGCTGCGCCCGATCAAGAGTCCTGGTCATCGACGACGAGCCGCCGATCCGCAAGCTGCTGCGGATGGGGCTGAGCACGCAAGGCTACGACATCCTCGAAGCCTCCAACGGCAAAATCGCGCTGGAAATGCTGGCGGAGGGTCCGGCGCTGATCATTCTCGATCTCGGTCTGCCCGATATCCAGGGCCACGAATTGCTGCGCATGATCCGCGGCCGCAACGAGAGCGTGCCGATCGTGGTGCTGTCGAGCCGCGGCGACGAGGCCGGCAAAGTGCAGGCGCTCGATCTCGGCGCCGACGATTATCTGACCAAAGCCGTTCGGGATGGACGAGCTGCTGGCGCGCATGCGCGCGGCGCTGCGGCATCAATTGCAGGTGCAGGGCGAACGGCCGGTGTTCCGGTCCGGCGATCTCTCGGTCGATCTGGTGCGCCGCATCGTCAAGGTCGGCGACACGCGAGGTAAAGCTGTCGCCGAAGGAGTACGATCTGCTGCGCGTGCTGGTGCAGCACGCCGGCAAGGTGCTGACCCACCGCTTTCTGTTGAAGGAGTTGTGGGACGAACTGACCGATGCGCAATATCTGCGGGTCTATGTGCGCCAGCTGCGGCAGAAGATCGAAGCCGATCCGGAGCGCCCGCAATATCGTGCTGACCGAGACCGGCATCGGCTACCGACGGCGTGCGCGCAGGACTTGATGTCCTAGGCGCAGCTACGAAGCCGCGGCGTGGCCTGTTGAGCGCTGCGCGGCGCTGGAGCGACTATGAAGATTTCCGATCTGCTATCGCCAGCGGACGTCATGATCGACGTCCGGGCCTGCAACAAGCGGCTGCTGTTGCAGGGAATTGGCAGCCAAAGCGGCGGACGGTCTTGGCCTGCCTGCCGATCAGGTCGCGTCCTACCTGCTCAAGCGGGAAGAACCTGGGATCGACGGGCATAAGGCCGCGGCGTAGCCATTCCGCACGCCCGGCTGCCGGATTTGCAACGGCCTCACGGGCTGCTCGCGAAACTACGAGCAGCCAGGTCGATTTCGAGGCCATAGACGGGCAGGCGGTGGACCTGGTGTTTGTCCTGTTGTTGCCGGCGGCGGCCGAGCACGGAAGCGCCGGGGCGCTCGCGCTGGTGGCGCGGGACGTTGAGGCCCGCGGACAAATCTCGCGCGTTTGCGTGGTGCGAAAAATGCGTCCGAGCTTTATTCGGCGATCGCTTGACCTGGGGAACTTTCCCAAATCGGCACGCGGATTACTTTCCCAGACACCGGGAGGATAAACCATGGCACGAAAATATTCCAGAAGGCTTCCGCCGACGTCGAACGCGCGATGAAGAAGCGCAAGGCCGGCACCTGAAGCGAGCGGCCGATCTGGCATGGACGGTACAAGAGCCGCAACGCAGGCGATCGCGATCGGGCTTTCCGAGCTGTGAGGCCAAAAGAGTGAAGGTGCGCCGACGAAGGCCGCAGGGAAGGCGGAAGACGAAGAGGAAACCCAGCGCCGTTCGTCCGTCATTGCGGCGCAGCGAAGCAAATCCATGCTGACTTCCAGGTCGTGGAAGCCAGCGGTTGCTTCGACGTCTCGCTTCGCTCCTCTGTACAACGACGGAGACAAAAGTAGAGCACGATCAACAAAACTGCCCGACGGGCAAATCACGTTGCGGGTTTTCGCGACATCGCGAGTCCAGCCCTCGTAAAAATATTCCGCTTTCGCCGTCGGGCAAATCAGTGATTTGAATCCGCCCGTCTCACCCGACAAGAGGGGCGGCTCGCGATCGTCACGAAACGCGCGGTGGGATGCGGTGGACGCGGATGTGCCTTTGACGAACGGCGCTGAAGCGTACGGCGAAGTCGTGTGGTCCTGACGCCCCGACGCTGGCGTCAAGTTCTTGAGAAGCAAGCTTCTCAGGGGCGACGGTGGCAACAAAGCCGGTCACCGGGGAGAGCGCGATAGTAAGCCGTAAAGCCATTGCGCAGGGAATGTCGGATTGCCTCCGCTGCCCTGTATGCTCGTGTGCGCACTTCTTGTGCACATTGCACACGAGACCGCGGGTGCAGCGCGCATCCGGCATTCCCTGCGCCCCTGTTTTCGAGGGGTGACTCACCAGCACCCGGCGTCCCGCTGCGAGAATGCGAAGTCGTCAGGATTTGCAGTCATTGCGAGAGCGAAGCCGATGGCCCGTAAGTCTTTCGTCGATTGGACCGACAGGCCACCACCGCCGCGTTCGTATCGTGCCTTGCTCGCTGGTTTGGAGGCATCCTTGCGGGCTGGTGGCGGGCTGAACACCTGCATGGAGGGGTGAGTTTGCGCAAGCGTGTCGATGTCAGCGGCGGTCATCGCGCCGGTGTCGGCCAGCAGTCGATCCGGCAGCTTGCCGCAACGCTGTTTGACCTGCGCCACTATCGCCGGCGCAAGACCACGATCATTGCGTCGCTGGACGGGGTCGATCGCGACCACGAAGCCACAGGCGCTTGCCACCTGCACGTTGTAGGCGGGCCGCACCGCGCCGTCCGCCAACCGCATCAGCGGCGCATCCGGGTCGGTCGTGGAGACACGCTCTTCCTTGGGAGGCTTGCCGCCTTTGCCGCCGGCAGGCGGCTCATCCCCTCGCTCTGATCTCCTCGTCGTCCCTCGGCGCTGTCTTAGGATTCTTCGCCAGCGCCGCCGCGACACGACGGGCGCGGTCCTCGGCCGCAGAGAGGCGACGCTTCGACAGCCGCCGTTCACCCGCGGCAGAATCGGCCTCCAATTCCTGCTTCAGCTCGGCAACCCTGGCACAGGCCTTCTCTTCCAGCTCGGTAAGGGTTTGCCTTCGCCGCATCGACGAACGGCCTCGCCGCCGCCCTGACCTTGGTGCCGTCGGTGATTACCTCATCCAGCGTGATCAGGCCTTCTTCCATCAAAGCCGCCAGGACTGCGCGTCAGAAGGCCGTCAAGGAACTCGCCGCTGTCCACACGGAACTCCGACAGCATCGTGTGGTTCACTCCGACCCCACCGCAAATCCACCGATAGATCGTATGATGCTCGCACAGCCGTGCCAGCGCGCGGGCCGACCCAATCCCGTCGGCCGTCGCGTACAGCCAAAGCGCAAGCAGAATGCGCGGGTCGGTCGCCGGGCGCCCCGGCGTCTCGCCCCGCGCCTTAATGCGGTCGTAAAACCATTGAAGGTCCAAGCCTTCAACGAAGGACCACACCGCCCGTACAGTATGGTCATCGACCACAAGGCTTTCGAGGTCCACCACTTCAAAGCCAGCCTGGCTACGCTCCGCCTGCCGAATGCGAATGTCCATCACGCGCTCCGAATCCAAGCCAGTATTGAATCACGCCATGTCACCAAAAAATGACAGGCCCGACGAAGCAATCCATCCATCCGTTTTGCCGCTCTATGGATTGCTTCTGCTTCGCCTCGCAATGACGAAGAGGTGTCAAGTCGGGCAACGATGAAGTAATCAGACCGCGGCCCTTTGAAGAAGCACCTGCCAAACCTCTGGAAAGAGCCTTTCCAATGGGTCGCGAGGGAACATTACACTCTGCGGCGCGGTTTTAGTTGGAGAACCCCGGGCCACGTGAGGTCGACCGTGTCGCTGAGAAACCTCGAACACCTACCGCAAGAAGCGGGATTTCGAAAAGACCGACGGAGCCGTCCGGCGACGTCAAGGTGGCGCCGTCAAAGACATCGGCGGTTCGTGATCCAGAAGCATGACGCGACCCGGCTGCATTACGATCTCCGGCTCGAATTCGACGGCGTCTTCAAGTCGTGGGCGGTGACGCAAGGGTCCGCTCGCTCGATCCGCACGACAAGCGGCTCGCCGTCGAGGTCGAGGACCATCCGCTCGACTACGGCGATTTCGAAGGCACGATCCCCGAAGGACCAATATGGCGGCGGCACCGTGCAGCTGTGGGATCGCGGCTATTGGGAATCCGACGATCCTGACGACGCGGCTTCGCAAAGGGCGACCTCAAATTCACCCTGCACGGCGAGAAGCTGCACGGCAGCTGGGTGCTGGTGCGGATGAAGCGGCGACCGCTACGGCGGCAAAGCGCACCAACTGGCTCCTGATCAAGCACCGCGACGAGATTCGCCAAAGAGGGCAGAGGCCAACGACATCCTTGACGAGGATCGATCGGTCGCATCCGGCCGATCGATGGATCAGATCGCGAAAGGCAAGGGGAAAGCGCCAAAGCCGTTCATGCTGGCCAAGGGCGGCCAAGACCAAAGCCGACGCGGTCTGGCATTCGAACCGCGGCGAGGCGGCGGAAGCGCGGGCGAAGGGCAAGAGGCGTCGATTGCGCGATCCGCGCGCTACGCGCAAGGCGCGCGCAGCCGTCGCGAAGAAGGTCGACGCGATGCCGGATTTCGTCGCACCGCGAGCTCTGCGCCTCGGTCGAGCAGCCGCCCAATTCGGACGGACTGGTGTCATGAAATCAAGTTCGACGGCTACCGGATGCAGTTGCGGGTCGAGGACGGCGACGGCAGTGCTGAAGACGCGCAAGGCGCTGGACTGGACCGACAAGTTCCGGCGCGATCGCCAAGGAAGGCGAAGTGCGCTGCCCGATGCGCTGATCGATGGCGAGATCGTCGCGCTCAATCACGCACGGCGTTCCGGATTTCTCGGCGCTGCAGGCGGCGATATCCGACGGCAAGACCGGATCTCTCATTTTCTTCGCGTTCGATCTGCTGTTCGCCGGCGGTGAAGATCTTCGCGGGCTGCCGCTCGATGAGCGCAAAGCGCGGCTGAAGCAATTGCTGGCGTCACGGAAGAGGAAAAGCGTCGATCCGGTACGTCGAGCATTTCGAGGCGAGCGGCGATGCGGTGCTGCAATCGGCTGACAAGCTGTCGCTGGAAGGCATCATCTCCAAGAAGCTGGATGCGCCCTATCGCTCGGGGCGTTCGGAGAACTGGACCAAGGCCAAAGTCCGGCCGGGCATGAGGTCGTGCTCGGGGGCTGGAAAACCACCAACGGCAAATTCCGCTCGCTGATGGCCGGGCGTCTATCGCGGCGATCATCTCGCCTTTGTCGGCATGGTCGGGACCGGTTTCGGGCAGGATACGGTCAGGCGCATCATGCCGGCGTTGAAGGCGGCGGCCTCCGACGAAAGTCCGTTCGGCGGCAAGGATGCGCCGAAGAAGACCCGCGACGTGCATTGGCTGAAGCCCGAGCTCGTCGCCGAGATCGAATTCGCCGGCTGGACCGATGGCGGCAATATCCGGCAGGCAGCATTCAAGGGGCTGCGGCAGGATAAGCCGGCCGATGAGGTCGAGGCGGAGAGGCCGGTCATGACCAAAGTTGCAAAGCCCGTTGATCGGGTCCGCCAAGTCGTCGGCCAACAAATCCGCCGAGGTCATGGGCGTCGTCATCTCAAAGCCGGACAAGGCGCTGTGGCCGGACGGCGGTGACGGCGAGGCGGTGACAAAGCTCGATCTGCGCGCGCTATTTCGAGGCGGTCGGGCGAATGGATGATCGGTCACATCAAGGGCAGGCCGTGCTCCGATGGTCCGCGCGCCCGATGGCATCAAGGGCGAGACGTTCTTCCAGCGCCACGCCATGCCGGGCAAGTCGGAGCTGCTCGAAGCTGCCAAAGTTTCCGGGCGATCGCAAGCCCTACCTGCAGATCGATCGCGTCGAGGGCCTGGCGGCGGTGGCGCAAATCGGCGGGCTGGAGCTGCACCCTGGAATTGCGCGCCGGACGCGCCCGACGTGCCGGGCCGGCTGGTGTTCGATCTCGATCCCGCGCCGGATGTCGAATTCTCCGAGGTGATCGAGGCGGCCAAGGAGATGCGGCAGCGGCTGACGGCCGTTGGGCCTCGAGAGCTTTTGCAAGACCACCGGCGGCAAGGGGCTGCATGTGGTGACGCCGCTGCTCCACGGCGCCAAGGACAAGGTGACCTGGAAGGAAGCCAAGGCGTTCGCGCAAGGCGATTTGCCAGTGGATGGCGAACGACGATCCCCGAGCGCTATCTGCTCAACATGTCGAAGAAGCAGCGTCACGGAAAAATCTTCCTCGACTATCTGCGCAACGACCGGATGTCGACCGCGGTTCGCGGCGCTGTCGCCGCGCGCGCGTGAAGGCGCCACCGTTTCGATGCCGCTGACATGGGCGCAGGTGCGCGGCGATCTCGATCCGAAGAAGTATACCGTGCGCACGGTGCCGGCACTGCTCGCCAAGACCAAGGCGTGGCAGGGCTATGATGACGCGGCGGCGTCGATCAAGGCGGCGATGAAGAAGTTGGCGGATGTCAAGAATAGGTGGACGAATGCGAAGCCGTGCCCGCACCGCGTTTCCAGCTGACAGAAAAGGTGGGCACCGGCGCAAGCGCGCGCCTTTGCCCACCCTACGATTTGCAATTTCGTTTACAGCTTCCCGAGCAGCAGCAGGATCAGCAGGATCACGATCACGCAGTCCGAGGCCACCGCCGCCGTAATAACCGGTGCCGTAGAACGGTCCGCCGCCGATGCCGCTGAAACCGCCGAGCAGGGCGATGATAAGAATGATCAGGATGATTGTTCCGATTGACATATAATTCTCTCAGCCCGGAATGGGGCGTCCGTGTTCTGCCTTCAGGCGGAAAACAAATGGGACCGTGAAAGTTCCGCTTTTTGCATCGCCATATTGCGCATTGCCTCTTCTTTCGAACCCCGTGGAATTACATGCAGCTTGGATCAGAGCGAGGATTTTCCGATGTCCGCACCGCTCGTCGTTTCGATTCCCGCACAGCCTCGGCCGCGACGAGGCCATCCGCCGACTCAAGACCGGGCTTGTCGCGCGCAGCGTCCAGCGTGCCGATGCTGAGCGTCGATGAGGAGCGATGGGAAGACAACCGCATGATCTTCCGCGTCCGCGCGCTCGGGCAGGTGGCCGCGGGTCACGTCGATGTCGCTGAGGATCATGTGCAGGTGGAAGTCGTGCTGCCGTGGCTGTTGCAGCGTTTTGCCGAGGCCGCGCAGGTCGCGATCCGCAATCGCGGCAATCTGCTGCTGACCAAGCGGAGTTAGGTCAGGCGTCGATGCGCCAGAATACCGACCAGGGCGGTAAGGAGTAACCCGGCTCATTGCCCCAGACCAGCGCTCCCCTGAAATCGTCAGACCGGATGAGCGGCGTTGCGATCCGACAGGTTGGCGAGCAGGCGAAGCGTTGCGCCATCGCCCATCCGCCAGTTGGCCGTCAGCAGACCATGGTCTGTCCGCATGCGCCTCGCCGAAGGCCGCGCCCGCGAGCCGCGGGACGATCTCTTGCTGGCGGAGCCTTCAGCAGGTCCCGCACCAGCGTCCAGCCGCTTCCGTGCCGCCGGCGCGTCGCGCTCGTTCCAGTCGAGCACGGCAGAATCGACGCGTCGATGGATCGCAAGCGCGTCCGGCACTTCGTCGCCGAATTCCGCATAGGCCCAGGCATATTCGCCGCGGCGGCCCTTGCGGACGGCATCGGCGAGGTCGCCGCCTGAAATCGCAGAAGAACGGGAAGGGCGCCTTCGAGCCCCATTCCTCGCCCATGAACAACATGGGAATGGACGGGCGCCAGCAGCAGCACTGCGAGCGCCGCTTCGATGGCCTCAGCGCATCCGCATGGCACTTCGAGCCGGTCGCCCAGCGCGCGATTGCCGATCTGGTCGTGGTTCTGCAGGAAGTTGATGAAGGCGGCGGGCGCCAGATGGCCGCTCGGCTCGCCGCGCTTGCCGCCGCGAAACGCCGACGGCTCGCCCTGATAGACGAAGCCGGATGACAAGCGAACGCGCGATGTCCGAGCATGCGGCGAGCGCTGGTAGTCGACATAATAGCCCTGCTTCTCGCCGGTCATCAAGCACGCGCCAGGCGTGATGATAGTCGTCGTTCCACTGCGCGCGATATTTTCCGCTGCGGCGGATCCTGCGCGGCATCCAGAATGCTGGCGCGGTTGTCGCCGTTCTCAAGCACCAGATGGATGTGGCCGGCCGGTTTCGGCGGCGAGCTTGCCGGCGGCGGCGCTGAGATCGCTGCAGCAGCGACAGCCCGCCCGGCTCGACGATCGAGTTGACGGCATCGAGCCGCAGCCCGTCGAAGCGATAGTCGCGCAGCCAGGAGAGCGCATTCTCGATCGCAAAGGCGCGGACTTGCTTGCACGCGATAATCGATCGCGCTGCCCCAGGGCGTGTGCGCTTCGCGTGAAGAAGGAGGGCGCATAGCGGCCGAGGTAATTTCCTTCGGGCCCGAAATGGTTGTAGACCACGTCGAGCATCACCATCAGCCCGCGCAGATGCGCTGCGTCGATCAGCGCCTTGAGATCTTCGGGCCGGCCATAGGCGCTGTCGGGCGCGTACCACAGCACGCCGTCATAGCCCCAGTTGCGGGAGCCGGCGAAATCCGCCAGCGGCATCAGTTCCAGCGCGGTGATGCCGGTTTGCAGCGAGATGATCGAGCCTGTCGATCATGGCGCGATAGCTACCACCTTGCTGGTGAAGGTGCCGACATGGGCCTCGACGATCACGGCCTCCTGCCACGGCCGCCCGCGCCAGTTCGTGGCGCGCCATGGATAGGCTTGCATGATCGATCACCTCGCTCGGGGCCAAAGACGTCATCGGGCTGAAACGCCGATGCCGGATCCGGCACGTCGATCTCGTCGTCGATGCGGAATTTGTAGCGCGCGCCGGCCTTCACGCCGGCAATGTCGGCGGTGAACCAGCCGTCCTCGCCGCGCTTCATCGCGTGGGCGGTTGTCCAGCAGCACATCGACGCGTTTCGCCGCCGGCGCCCACAGCCGAAACCGTGCGCCGTCCTTGGTCAGTCTCGGGCCGAATTGCCGCGTCATTCATGCCGCGCCCGCAAAGGCGAGCACCGAGCGCGGCGGCGCCTTGGTCTCGGCGCCCGAGGCGAAGTCGGCGGTCGCGTCTGTACGGCCTCGGTGGTGTTCAGCACCTGCTGCCAGTTCTTGTATTCAGTCATCCCGGGCAATTTGAAAGCGATCTCTTCGGGCGCGGCGTTCAGAACGATAAAGATCGGCGCCTGCCCTTGTTCCATCGGCGCGAGCACATAGGCCAGGAATCGTCCTTCCGGAAAATTCCAGTCGGATTCCTTCATTTCCTCGGCCGCCGGCGTCAGCCACAGCACGCCATAGGAGCCATCGGTGCGCCGCCCGTCGAGCCAGCGCTGGCTGCGGAGCTGGGCGAAGCGCCGGCGCAGCGCGGTCATGATGACCGACGAAATCGGTGAGGTCGTCGCCTTCCTTGCCGAGATTGTCCCAGCTCGACCCAGCCGGTCTCGTTGTCCTGGCAATAGGCGTTGTTGTTGCCGTTCTGCGAATTGCCGACCTCGTCGCCGGCCAGCAGCAGCGGCGTGCCCTAGCGCGAGCAACAGGCAGGCGAGCTGGTTCTTGCGCAGCTGGCGGCGCAGCGCTACGATCGCGGCGTCGCTCGGTCGGGCCTTCGTGGCCGCAATTGTTGCTGTGGTTGTCGTTGGAGCCGTCGCGATTGTCCTCGCCGTTGGCCTCGTTGTGCTTCTCGTTATAGCTGAACAGATCCGCCAGCGTGAAACCGTCATGGACGGTGATGTGGTTGATGCCGGCGCGCGTCGCGCGGTTGTCGTGGTGGAACAGGTCGGATGAGGCGGTCATGCGGCGCGATACCTCGCCGATCAGGCTGCCTTCGCCGCTCCAGTAACGCCGCATCGCGCTGCGATAGCGGTCGTTCCATTCCGACCATTGCGACGGGAACGCGCCGACCTGATAGCCGCCCATGCCGAGGTCCCACGGTTCGGCGACGAGCTTCACGGTTGCCAGCACGGGGTCCTGCCGCACCGCGGTCAGGAACGAGGAATTGCGGTCGAAGCCGTTCGGCCCGCGCGCCAGCGTGGTGGCGAGGTCGAAGCGGAAACCGTCGACGTGGCAGACCTCGACCCAGTAGCGCAGCAGAATCCATCACCATCTGCAGCACCGCGCGGATGGGTGAGGTTGACCGAGCTGCCGCAGCCGGTGAAGTCGTCGTAGATAGCGCGGGTTTTCCTTGTTGCAGCCAGTAATAGGACGCGTTGTCGATGCCGCGGAACGACAGCGTCGGGCCGAGATGATTGCCCTCGGCGGTGTGGTTATAGACCACGTCGAGCATCACCTCGATGCCGGCGTCGTGCAGCCGCGCCACCGTGGTGCGGAACGCGTCGAGCGCGTTGTCCTGCGCATAGCGCGGCTCCGGCGCGAAGAACGCCAGCGTGTTGTAGCCCCAGTAGTTGGCAAGCTTCCGTTCGACCAGCACGCGGTCGTCGATCAGCCCGTGGATCGGCAGCAATTCGATGGTGGTGACGCCGAGCCGCTTGAGATGGTCGATCATCGCCGGCGAGCACAGCCCGCCATAGGTGCCGCGCCAGCCTCGGCGCGACGTCGTCCGCGCTTCTGCGTCAGGCCCTTGACGTGGGCCTCGTAGATGATGGTGTCTTCCCAGGCGATGTTCGGCCGCATCTCGCGGCGGCCCCAGTTGAAGGTCTCGTCGACCACGACCGCCTTCGGCATGCCGCGGGCATTGTCGCGGCGGTCGAAGGAAAGATCCTCGCGCGCGCTGCCGGTGCGATAGCCGAAATGCGCGTCGCTCCAGACCAGCCGCCCGGCGAGCCGCTTGGCGTAGGGATCGAGCAGCAGCTTGTTGGCGTTGAAGCGGTGCCCGTGCTCGGGCGCATAGGGACCGTGGACGCGATAGCCGTAGAGCTGCCCGGGCGAGACGTCGTTGAGATAGCCGTGCCAGACGTCCTCGCTGCGCTCGGGCAGTTCGATCCGCTCGAGTTCGCGGCGGCCCTGGCCGTCGAACAGGCAAAGCTCGACCTTTTCCGCATTGGCCGAGAACAGCGCAAAGTTGGTGCCCCGTCCGTCCCAGCTTGCACCTAGGCGGGCGGGGCTTCCCGCGGACAATCGCATGCGTCAGCTTTCCGGTACGAGAAAGATCGCGGCCAGCGGCGGGATGGTCAGGCTGAGTTCGGGGATGCTGCCCTCCAGCGTGCGGACTTCGCCGACATTGCCGACATTGCTGCCGCCATAATGCGCGGAGTCGGAATTGAGCGCTTCCTTCCACTTGCCGGCGAACGGCACCCGGACGCGGTAATTGTGATAGACGTTCGGCGAGAAATTCACGACCACGAGACAGCGCGCGTGCGCGTCGTAGCCCTTGCGCAGCCAGGCAAAGACGTTGTGGCCGGAATCATGGGTGATGACCCATTCAAATCCCGCCTGGTTGCGAGTCCATCTCGTGCAGCGCCGGTACGCTGCGATAGAGCCGGTTGAGATCGCGGATCAGGTTCTGGATGCCGGCGTGCCGCTGTTGCCCCAGCAGGTGCCAGTCCGAGCGACTGATCGTGATTCCACTCGCGCTGCTGGCCGAATTCGCAGCCCATGAACAACAGCTTCTTGCCGGGATGGCCGAACATGAAGCTGTAATAGGCGCGCAGGTTTGCAAACCGCTGCCATTCGTCGCCCGGCATGCGGCCGAGGATCGAGCGTTTGCCGTGCACGACTTCGTCATGCGACAGCGGCAGAATGAAATTCTCCGAAAACGCGTAATGCAGGCCGAACAGGATGTCGCCGTGATGGTGCTTCCGGTACACCGGATCCTTGCCGATATATTTCAGCGTGTCGTGCATCCAGCCCATGTTCCATTTGAAGCCGAAGCCGAGCCCGCCATACTCGACCGGCTGCGAGACCTGCGGCCATGCGGTGGATTCTTCCGCGGCCGTGGTGGCCTCCGGAAAATGCCCGAACAGTTCGATGTTGAAGCGGCGCAGGAATTCGATGGCTTCGAGATTTTCCCGGCCGCCATGCCGGTTCGGAATCCACTCGCCGGCGGGCCGGCTGTAGTCGAGATAGAGCATCGAGGCGACGGCATCGACGCGCAGGCCGTCGACGCCGTAGCGATCGAACCAGAACAGCGCGTTGGAGACCAGGAAATTGACCACTTCGGTGCGGCCGTAATTGTAGATCAGCGTGCCCCAGTCGAGGTGGCGGCCCTGCAGGGGATTGGCGTGTTCGTAGAGCGCGGTGCCGTCGAAATAGCCGAGCCCATGCGGATCGTCGGGAAAATGTCCGGGCACCCAGTCGAGCCAACACGCCGATCCCCTCGCGATGGCAGGCATCGACCAGGGCGGCAAAATCTTCCGGCGTGCCGAACCGGCTGGTCGGCGCGTACAGGCCGGTCGGCTGATAGCCCCATGATCCGTCGAACGGATGCTCGCTGACGGGCAGAAACTCGACATGGGTAAAGCCGATGATCCTTCGCATAGGCCGGAAGCTGCTCGGCGAGCTCGCGATAGGCTCAGCCATTCATTGCCGTTCTTGCGCCGCCACGAACCGAGATGAACCTCGTAGATCGAGATCGGCGCGCCCAGCGCGTTCGATGCCCGCTGGCGCCGGTCGCGGACGCGGCAATTCTGCTTTCGTCGACGACGATCGAGGCCGTTTGGGGCCGGATCTCCGCCGCAAAGGCCACCGGATCGGATTTCAGCGGCAGATGCTGCCCGTCGGGTCCGATGACGTCGAACTTGTAGCGGTCGCCGGCGCGGGCATGGGGCACGAACAACTCCCAATAGCCGACGCCGCGCACCCGCATCGGATGCCGCCGCGCGTTCCAGAAATTGAAGTCGCCGACCACGCTGACGCCGCTTGGCGTTCGGCGCCAGCACCACGAACGCGACGCCGTCGACGCCGTCCAGCGTCATCGGATGCGCGCCGAGCTTGTCGTAGATCCGCCGGTGGGTGCCTTCGCCCAGCAGATAGAGATCGAAGTCGCTGAGCACGGGCGGGAAGCGGTAGGGATCGTCGAGATCGACGACGTTTGTCGCCGAAGCGGGCGCGGAGCTGGTAGCGCTTGGAGCCGTTCGGCAGCGCGCCCGCGAACAGCCCGGCATCGTGAATCCGCTCCAGCGGCGCGCGTCTCGCCATGTTCGCCGATCGCCTCCACGTTGGAGGCTTCCGGGAGTGAAAGCGCGCACCACGCTGTGGCCGCCTTCGCTATGCAAGCCGAGATAACGGAACGGATCGGAGTGCTTGCCTTCGATGATCGCATAGGCCTCGGCGGGTAGCTTGGTCATGAGGCCTCGAAGGATGGTTGCGACAACATTCGGATGATTCCGGTCAGTGGCACGCGCAGCCAGTCCGGCCGGATACGACAGTTCGTATTCGATTTCGTAGCAAGGCCTTCTCGAGCAGGAAGAAGGTCAGCATAGCCCGTCTGCGGCGTCGAGATCGGCCGGCCACAGGCGCTGATTGGCCATGGCTTCGCGATAGGCGGCGAGAAATGCGGCCACGTCGCCCGGTCGCGCCACTCGGCCGAGCGCCGCGCCGAGCCTGCCGTGCTCATCGTGGGCTGCACTTTCAGCGCGCGCTCAAGGGCTGCGGTTGCCGAATAATCGATCGAGCGGACCAGGCTGGCGACGTCGCGCGCCGCAGGCGCCTTGCGCCGGCGTTCGGCGATAGTGACGCCGCGGCGCGCCGTCGAAGTCGACGATGAAGATGTCGTCCTTGACGATCAGCAACTGGCCGAGATCGAGGTCGCCGTGGCGGCGGATGTTGAGCGGCGTCGGCCTCGCGCGGCAGCAGCGCCTCGAGGCAGATCCGGCAGGGTCGACTGCAACGCCAGCACCTGGTCGGCCAGCGGACGGTCGGCTTCCTTCAGCGTTTCGCGCCGTTGCCTGAGCGCGTCGAGGACGCGCCCGGAACGGACCAGCATGATCGTCGATCCAGCGCTGCACGTCGTCGCGCCCGATCGGCTCCGGCGCGAATTCGGCGGAGCTCGCTGTTGCCCGCGAGCGCGACATGCAGCTCGGCGACGCGCCGCCCGGCCTGCGACATGTAGCGCAGATAGGGATCTCTGATCCTCGCGCTCGCTGGGCGTGCATCGCTCGCCGCCAGCAGGCGCTGCTCGTCGACGAAGCGATCGAGATAGGCCGCGGTCACGGTCCAGAGCGTCGCCCTGATTGGCGACGAAAGCGTGGACGACGCCGATCGCGCCTTCGCTCATCGCCCTCGACCAGTTCGACGCTGCCGAGCAGCGCCGGCGTGTTGGCGAAGCCCGCGACATCGGTCAGGAAACGTCCCATCTCGATCTCGGGATTGATGCCGGGCTCCAGCGTCCGGTAGATCTTGACGACGTAGTCGTTATCCACCAGGGCGGTGCTGCGCGGCTGCTCGGACTCGATCGTGCGGATATGCTCGGGCTGCCGGATCGGCTTGTCGGAGAAGCGGCTGGTCGGCCGGAATTCGAGCCGCAAGCCCTGTTCGCTCTCATCGACGGTGAGCGACTGCCGCAGGTTTCGCAGCAACAGCGCGATGAAGATCTGGTCGGTGGCGACGTCGAGCAACGTTCCTTCGCGGGCACCCTGACGGACGGCGGCGAGCGCATGCGGATTATAGCGCTCGCGGTCGAAGCGCACCCATTCGATCTGCAGTCGGCAGCACGTAGCGCGTGGTGACGCCGCGCTGCGTCGTCTTCGAAGAAAGCAAGCCAGGGCTTGTTGTCGCCGATGTCGCAGAACGGAACGGCCGAGGTCAGCGTCGGCTGGATCGCCTTGGCCGATCGTTCCGGATACCAGCGCGTTCGCGCCAGATGCCCCGGCAGCACTTCGCGTTCGAATACGCCGCGTTCGCGCGCCAGCGACACCCAGGTCGCGTCCAGCGGCACGACCAGCGTTCTCGAATTCAGGCACGGCCCGTGTGCACCACCGGCGCCGACTTGTCGCGCTCCTGCAGCTTCGAACCAGTAGAAGCCGTATGGCGCCAGCGTGATCATGTAGGGCAGTTCGCCGATCGCCGGGAAGCGGTGCGGCCGAGCATCTCCAGCGGGATGCGGTCCTTCCAGGCGGAGAGGTCGAGTTCGGTCGCCTGCGCCGATCGCGACAGGTTGGCGACGCAGAGAATGACCTCGTCCTGATACTGGCGCACATAGCACAGCACCGAGCGGTTCTCCGGGCGGATGAACGTCATGGTGCCGCGGCCGAAGGCGAGCGTCGGATTTGCGGACCGCGATCAGCCGCTTGGTGGCGCTGAGCAGCGACGACAGGCTGCGCGACTGCGCCTCGACATTGACGGACTCATAGCCGTAGACGGGGTCCATGATGGTCGGCGCGTAAAGCCGTGCCGGGTCGGCGCGGGAGAAGCCGCCATTGCGGTCCGGCGTCCATTGCATCGGCGTGCGCACGCCGTTGCGGTCGCCGAGATAGATGTTGTCGCCCATGCCGATTTCGTCGCCGTAATAGATGATCGGCGTGCCGGGAACGACAGCAGCAGCGAGTTCATCAGCTCGATCTTGCGCCGGTCGTTGTCCATCAGCGGCGCCAGCCGCCGGCGGATGCCGACATTGATGCGCGCGCGGGGATCGTTGGCGTAGGTCGACCACAGATAGTCGCGCTCGACGTCGGTGACCATTTCCAGCGTCAGCTCGTCGTGATTGCGCAGGAACAGCGCCCATTGGCAGTTGCTCGGGATGTCGGGCGTCTGGCGCAGGATGTCGGTGATCGGAAAGCGGTCCTCCTGCGCGATCGCCATGTAGATGCGCGGCATCAGCGGGAAATGGTACGCCATTTGGCATTCGTCGCCGCGGCCGAAATATTCCTGCACGTCCTCCGGCCACTGATTGGCTTCGGCCAGCAACACCTTGCCTTTGGCGTAGGCGTCGAGTTCGCGGCGCAGCCTCTTGATGATGGCGTGGGTCTCGGGCAGGTTCTCGTTGTTGGTGCCGTCGCGCTCGCATAGATAGGGGATGGCGTCGAGGCGGAAACCGTCGACGCCGGTGTCGAGCCAGCGCTTCATCACCTGCACCAGCGCGCTCACCACGCGCGGATTGTCGAAATTGAGATCCGGCTGGTGCGAGAAGAAGCGGTGCCAGTAGAACTGGCCGGCTTCCGGATCCCAGGTCCAGTTCGACTTCTCGGTATCGGTGAAGATGATCCGCGTGCCCTGGTATTTCTGGTCGGTGTCGCTCCAGACATACCAGTTGCGGGCGCTCGACTTCGGATCGCTGCGGCGGGCGCGCTTGAACCAGTCGTGCTGGTCGGATGTGTGATTGATGACGAGTTCGGTAATGACGCGCAGCCCGCGCTTCTTGGCTTCCTGGATGAAGCGCTTGAAATCCTTCATCGTCCCGAAATCGGGATTGATGTCGCCATAGTCGGCGATGTCGTAGCCGTCGTCGCGGCCCGGCGAGGGATAGAACGGCAACAGCCACAGCGTGGTGACGCCAAGATCCTGCAGATAGCCGAGCTTCTCGGTCAGCCCTGCGAAATCGCCGATGCCGTCATTGTTGCTGTCGGCGAAGGCCTTGACGTGGAGCTGATAGATGATGGCATCCTTGTACCAAAGCTCATCGTCGATCAGTCTCGACGGCTGGCACCTCCCTTGCATCCGATCGCAAAGCTGCCGCCGTTGTTCAGCGGATAGGCAGCATCGAAACGGAGGGAAACGCCGGCCTTGGAGCTTTCGCCGGTTTGGGCTTTTTGTTCACGGTGATGCCATCGCCATGGAAATGACGCCCCCGTTTTCATTTGCGGAAAGGAGACGTTCCGGACATATGTAGAAAGCCGCTCGCCGGGCAATGGTTCCCCTGGAACCCGGAGCCGGCTAGAGCGTTAGATACCGTCTATCCCCTTCCTGTATTTGGACAATTTCGCGACGTCCGTCAGCACGTTTGCGTGCAAACCGCGTGCCGAATGGACCTTTTCGCTCAAGCCAAAACGCCAGGGAATTCAGACCGAATTCCTGGACGGTCAGGGTCACCGCCGTGTGACGGATGCCGCCGCGCTTAAAATTATCCTCGATGCGCTTGCCGCCGCAGACCCCGGGCCGTTCATCGGCGGCCCGGCCGTGGTCCGGTCCGGGCGGCCGGCGCGGACCGAACTCTCGCCGTCGGCGAGGCTTCCGGTCCGATGGAAAATCGTGGCTGGTCCTAAGCTTATCGCGGCGAGGCGAGACCTCCGACCGCGTCATCGCGCTGGCCGCAGGATCTGCCATTCGGGCGTCCACCGGCTCCAGCTGACGAGACGCCTCGTCGACCACCGAGGACGTGCCGCTGATATCGGCGCCGGAACGCGCCTTTGGCGGCGATTTCGACCGCTGCTGGCTGCTCGCGGTCCAGCTCTACAGCGTCCGCTCGGCGCGCAACTGGGGGATCGGCGATTTCACCGATCTCGCCGGCCTGATCGAACTCGCCGCACCATCTCGGCGCCGACGGCGTCGGCCTCAATCCGCTGCACGCGCTGTTCGACGATCGCCCGGCGATTGCAGCCCGTATTCGCCGAACAGCCGGCTGTTTCTCAACCCGCTCTATGTCGATGTCGAGAAGATCCCGAATTTCGCCTCGACGCCGGGACGCGCGGATGCGCTGGCGCAGGTGAGAGCAGGCGATGTCGTCGACTACGTCGGCCGTCGCCGGCCTGAAATGGCGCGCGCTGCGCATCGGCATTCGACGCCTTCAGGGCCGATGCGACACCAAGGGCGCAGAGCTGGAATTTGAGAATTCCGCGCCGAGCGCGCGCCGCTGCTGTCGCGCTTTGCCTGCTTCGAGGCGCTGCGGCACAAGTTCAGCAAGCCGTGGTGGGAATGGCCGGAGCCGTGGCGGCAGCCGGATGACGCCAAATGCGCCGCAGTTGCGCAAGGGCGCGGATGCGGCCGAGATCGAATTTGTCGAATTCGTGCAATGGACCGCCGACCGGCAGTTGGCGGCGGCCAGCGATCGCGCGCAACCGGCTCGGCATGAAGGTCGGGCTCTATCTCGACGTCGCCGTCGGCGTGCAAGCCGACGGTTTCGATGCCTGGAACGAGCAGGCCGCGATCTCGCGCCATCTCGGCGTCGGCGCGCCGCCGCGATCCGCTCAACACCGCCGGCCAGAACTGGGGCCTCGCCGGCTTCAACGCCACCGGGCTGGAGCTGAAATCGTTCGAGCCCTACCGCGAAATGCTGCGCGCCTCGATGCGGCACGCCGGCGCGATCCGGCTCGACCACGTGCTGGGGCTGAAGCGGCTTTATCTGGTGCCGCACGGATTTGCAGCGCCGCCGACGGCGTCTATGTGCAGATGCCGTTCGAGGCGCTGCTGGCGGTGACCGCGCAGGAAAGCGTCGCCAACCGCTGCGTCGTGATCGGCGAAGACCTCGGCACCGTGCCGGAAGGATTTCGCGAACAGATCGCCGATTGGGGCATCTGGTCCTATCTGGTGATGATGTTCGAGCGCGACGACCACGGGTCCGTTCAGCGGCATCGATCATTACATGGCCAACGCGCTCGTCACCTTCAACACCCACGATCTCTCGACCTATGCCGGCTGGCGTTCGTTCGGCGATCTCGAAGACCAAGCGCGCGCTCGGCATCGATCCCGGCGAAAGCGACGATGCGCGCTGGCACGCGCTGGCGATGCTGGACGATGTGCTGCGCCATCACGCTATCGACAGCAACGATCTCTATTCGGTGGCGAATTTCCTCGCGCGGACCAAATCCCGGCTGCTCGCGATCGCGCTGGAGGATCTTGCTGGGCGTGGTGGACCAGCCCAACATCCCCGGCACCATCGACGAACATCCGAACTGGCGGCGCCGGCTTCCGGTGCCGCTCGAGCAGATCGGCGTCGACGATCGACGTCGCTGCGCTGAAGGCCGCAACGCGCGAGCGGTCACGCGCTTCGGATTGATCCAGGCGGTGAAGCATGCCGTGTCGTGCAGGATCGAAGATTACGGACTGATCGGCGATTGCGAGACGGCGGCGCTGGTCGGCCGCGACGGATCGATCGACTGGCTGTGCTGGCCGGCGTTCGATTCCGACGCCTGCTTTGCGGCGCTGCTCGGCACCCACGGGCACGGCCGCTGGCTGATCGCGCCAGCGGAGGAGGTCACCAGGATCATCGCGCCGCTACCGCGACGACACGCTGATCCTGGAGACGCGGTTCGAGACCGCTGATGGCGTGGTCGACCTGATCGATTTCATGCCGCCGCGCGGCAACGCCTCCGACGTGGTGCGGCTGGTGCGCGGCGTCAGCGGCCAGGTGAAGCTGCGGATGCAATTGGTGATCCGCTTCGGCTTCGGCACGGATATTCCCTGGGTCAAGAAGAAGCGAGGATGGTTCGGCGCTGCTGGCGATCTGCGGGCCCGATATGACCGTGCTGCGAACGCCGGTCGAGACCCGCGGCGAGGACCTGACCACGGTCGCCGATTTCGAAGTCGGCGAGGGCGACAACCGTACCCTTCGTGCTCACCTACGGGCCCTCGCATTTGCCGGTGCCGACGCCGATCGATCCCGCGCTCGCCCTGCAGGAAACCGAAGCGTTCTGGAACGAATGGTGCAGCCGCTGCACCTATGAAGGCGAGCACCGCGATCTCGTGATGCGCTCGCTGATCACGCTGAAGGCGCTGACCTATGGGCCGACCGGCGGCATCGTCGCGGCGCCCACCACCTCGCTGCCGGAAAAGCTCGGCGGCGCACGCAACTGGGACTATCGCTTCTGCTGGCTGCGCGACGCCACGTTCACGCTGCTGGCGCTGATGAACTCGGGCTATACCGAGGAAGCCGCCGCCTGGCACAACTGGCTGTTGCGCGCGGTGGCGGGCTCGCCGGCCAACATGCAGATCATGTACGGCATCATGGGCGAGCGGCGGCCTCCTGGAATGGGAGGCCGCCTGGCTGCCCGGCTACGAAGGCGCGCAGCCGGTGCGGGTCGGCAACGCCGCGCATGCGCAGCTGCAGCTCGACGTCTATGGCGAGTTGATCGACGCCTTTCATCAGTCGCGCGTGGCCAAGCTCGAACTCGATGAAGGCAGCTGGGCGCTGGAATGCACGGTGCTGCGAACACCTCGCCGAAGCAGTGGGACCAGCCCGATCACGGCATCTGGGAGCGCCGCGGCGAGGGGCAAGCACTATGTTTCGTCGAAGGTGATGACCTGGGTCGCGTTCGACCGCGGCATCAAGAGCGCCGAGAAGTTCGGCTTCAAGGCGCCGCTCGAGAAGCTGGCGGTCATTGCGCGACACCATCCATCGCGATGTCTGCGACAAGGGTTTTGACCGCGAGCTGAATTCGTTCGTCGAGTCCTACGGCTCGAAACTGCTCGATGCCAGCATCCTGCTGCTGCCGTCGGTGGGTTTCCTTGCCGCCGTCGGATCCCGCGTGCGCGGCACGCTCGCGGCGATCGAACAGCACCTGATGCGGGACGGCTTTGTGCTGCGGCACGATCCGCGCGAGGTCTCAGGCGAGCAACAGCCGATCGAAGGCGCGTTTCTCGCCTGCAGCCTCTGGCTCGCCGACGCCTATGTGCTGGCGGGCGAGTTCGCCAAGGCCGCAGGCGCTGTTCGGCCGCGTGGTCGCGATCGCCAACGATCTCGGCCTGTTGGCGGAGGAATTCGATACCGGCGAAGGCCGCCAGACCGGCAATTTCCCGCAGGCGCTGACGCCATATCGCGCTGATCAACACCGCGCATAACCTCAGCGCCGCCAAGCAGTCGACCGAGAAGCCGGCGATGCAGCGGTCGAAATAGCCGTACGCCCGAGGGCAGCAGGTCACGCGAGCCGGCATCCGATCCTTGGCCGTTGCAGGCTGGGCTGGGGGGCCTGCCTTCGGATGGATACCGGCCCGGCGCTTGCCGGTTTACACCCGATGGAGGTCGGGGATGGTGTGAAGATCGGCAACCGCCGAAGCAATGGCGGTGCCAGTCGAAGAGGGATTTGGCAGGCAAAGAGTTGGAGGAATTCTCGGATTTATCCTCCACGGCGGCTTGATATCGGCGCACGCGCGCGCGCACGCCGCCGGCCGGGCTAGCCGAGTTCAGAATCGGTCTCCGACGGCGCGGCGCAAAGCCGTCGCGCTCGTTGGTATCGGTCACATGGGTCGCGTGTTTCTTGACGTCGTCGGTCGCGTTGCCCATGGCGGAGAGATGCCGCTTCGTGGCGAACATCGCCGAGATCGTTCTGCATGTCGCCGATGGTGGCGACCGCATCGGTGGAATGCCCAGCCGTTTCGCCATGGCCGCGACAGAACGTGCCCTTGTCGTGGCCGGCCGGCGTGACGTCGAGGTAATAGGTCTGCGATCGGACCGCGGTCGCCTCGCGTGCCCACCGCCTGCTGCATCGCCGCTTCGCAGCGCTGCCAGCAGCGCGCGCGTCGGAACTGGCGCCGACGATCTTGCAGGCTGCAGTCAAATGCGGTGTGAAAGTCCGCGACGATGGTTGGATCGGCGCTTGATCGCGCGCTTCTCGTGCCGGACGTATTCGCCGTCAGGGTTGCGTGTGTAGCCAGCGCGTCGTTGGTGAACAGCCAGATATCGACGCCGAATTCGCGTCGAGCAGGTCGATGCTGCGCTGCGTCACGCGGGCTTGGCAGATCAAATGCTGCTCGATCGGTTTCAACTCGCGGATCGACGATCGAGCTGCCGTTGAAGGCGCCGACCGGCAGCGTGATCGCGAGCGGCTCGATCAGAAAGCCGCATGCCGATGGTGCGGCCGGCTGGAGACGATGGTGAAGCCGATGCCGGCCTCGTGCAGCCGCCGCACGGCGGCTCTTGCGCCGCGTCGGTCAGGACCTTGTCCTTGGTCACCAGCGTGCCGTCGACATCGGAAACAACGAGGCATGCGATATCGCGGTCATGAGCGGCATACTGCAGGGTTCAATTGGCTGGATGATCGTCGTCGTCGACGATGGTCGCTCGACCGGCGCGTCGATCGACACGGTGATCGGACCTTCGTTCGGCTCCGGCGGCTCCAGCGTCTTGAACTGGCTGGCGAGCAGGCCCGGCGGCATGAAAGTGGCCTTTGCGCGCGGCGAGCCGGCCAGCGATCAGATCGCTGCGTGCCGTCGAGAAAGACGATGCGGACATCGTTGCGGCCATGCACGAGGATGTCGCGATAGGCGCGCTTCAGCGCCGAGCAGGCGATGACGGCGCGCTCGCCGCGCCGTGCAGGCCCGGTCGATCTCGTCGGCAATGGCCTGCAGCCAGGCCAGCGGTCCTCGTCGGTAAGCGGATGGCCCGCGCTCATCTTGGCGACATTGCTCGGCGGGTGAAACCGGTCGCCGTCCTCATAGGTCCAGTCCAGGCGTGTCGGCCAGCTTGTCGGCGATGGTGCTCTTGCCCGAGCCGGACACGCCCATCACCACCAGCGCGCAGGGCGTCTTGCCGTCATCGGCCACGGAAATTCTCCGGCAGCGCCGCCGCGATCGCACCAGCCAGACCGTCTCGCCGGTGCGAGTGCGCGCGGTTCGCCGGCAGATCCTCGCCCGTCGAACACGCGCGTCAAGATCGCGCGCTTGTCGGCGCCCGCGACTTCGAACAGCATTTCGCGGCAGGAGCGAGCGCCGGCAGCGTCAGCGTGACCGCGGCACGAACGGCTCGACATGGCGCCCTGGGCACGCCGACCACCCAGCGTCTCGGTCTCGTCGACGGCGGGATAGCCGGGAAACAGCGAGGCGGTATGGCCGTCGGGGCCGACGCCCATCAGCACCAGATCGAACAGCGGACGCGGCCGGGGTCGAGCGCATCCGCGCCATAGAACGATTTCAGCTCGCTGCTCGTAGCGCGCGCGCGCCTTCGTCGGGATCAGCAGGATCGGCGTGCGGTCGGGATCGGATGGATGTTGCCGGCCGGCGCACATCGATCGAGGAAAGATCCGCGCGCGCCATGCCCATGTTGTTGAGCGGATCGTCCGCCGGCACAAAGCGCTCGTCGCCGATGAACCAGTGCACGCGATCCCACGGGATCCGGCTTCGATAGGCGTCGGTCGCGAGCAGTTGATAGAGCTGTTTCGGGCTCGAGCCGCCGGTCAGGCAGATCGCGACGCGGCCGGCATTTGCGCCGATATCCGCGCCGAGCAGCGCGCTCCGCGGCCATCGTCGCCAGCGTCCGGCTCGGATCGGCAACTGACAGATCACGCTGGCGATTGTCGTTGCGACCATCTGCTCAGCCGAGCTTCCGCCAGCTGCGGCCGTCGCGCTTCAAGCAGCTCGTCGGCTTCGTCGGGTCCTTCGCTGCCGGCCTCGATAGATCTTCGAGCCCGCTTGCCGCCGGCCTTCTTCCAGGCGTCGAGAAATGGCTGCACCGCGCTGCCAGCCGGCCTCGACGCTGTCGGCGCGCTGAAACAGGATGTTGTCGCCGATCATGCAGTCGTAGATCAGCGTCTCATAGCCGGTGCGACGGCTCGGCCTTGAAGTAATCCTTGTAGCGGAACTTCATCTCGACGCCGTCGATCGTCGATCGTCGGGCCCGGCACCTTGGTATTGAACTGCAGCGCGATGCCTTCGGTCGGCTCTGGTCGACGATCACCAGATAGTTCTGCGACAGCCGGTCCACCGGCGTGTCGCGGAACATCGCGAACGGCGCCTGCTTGAACTTGATCGCGATCTCCGGTGCGCTTGGCGCCGAGCGCCTTGCCGGTGCGCAGATAGAACGGCACGCCGGCCCAGCGCCAGTTGTCGATGGTCAGTTTCAGCGCGGCGTAGGTTTCGGTGGTGCTGTCCGGGCTGACGTCCGTCGGTCTTGCGATAATCCTCGATCTCGGTATCGCCGATCCTGCCGCCGCGATACTGGCCGCGCACCGAATTCTGCAGCGCCTCCGCTTCGCTCTGGGTCTGGATCGCTGCGAGCACCTCGGCCTTTTCCGAGCGCACCGAATGCGCGTCGAAGCGCGACCGGCGGCTCCATCGCGACCAGCGACAGCAGCTGAAACAGATGGTTCGGCACCATGTCGCGCAGCGCGCCGGTGGCGTCGTAGAAGCTGCCGCGATGGCCGACGCCGAGTTTCTCGTCGACGGTGATCTGGACGTGATCGATGTGGTTGCGGTTCCAGATCGGCTCGAACATGCCGTTGGCGAAGCGCAGCACCAGGATGTTCTGGACCGTTTCCTTGCCGAGATAGTGATCGATCCGGTAGATCTGCTGTTCAGTCGACGAGTTTCAGCAGGTCGCCGTTCAGCGCCTTCGCCGAAGGCGAGGTCGGTGCCGAACGGCTTTTCGATCACCAGCCGCCGCCACGCGCCGTTGTTCGCGCAGCATGCCGGTACGGCCGAGTTCCCGGCTGATCGGCAGGAACGCGTTGGGCGGCGTCGCGAGATAGAACAGGCGGTTGCCGCCGGTATTTCCGCGCGGCCTCGAGCCTGTCGAGCTGTTTGTCGCATGGCTGTCGAACGAGGCCGGATCCTTCGGATCGGCCTCGATGCAGGTGACGCATGTCCAGCAGCCGCCGGGCGACAGCGTCGTCGACCGGGCGGGTGGCGAATTCGCGCAGGCCGCTTCATCAGGCTGTCGCGCAGCTCGTCGTTCGACATGCCCTTGCGGGCGACGCCGACCGACGCAGAACTTGTCCGGCAACAGGTCGGTTGCCGCGAGGTTATAGAGGCGCGGGACCACCAGCCGATGCGCGAGGTCGCCGGTGACGCCGAAGATGACGAACGAGCAGGGATCGGGCTTCTTCTGCTTGCCAGCTTGACCGACTCGGCCATGTCGGTCGTTCAGGCCTTCGAGCCGGTTGCTTCGTGCGGCTCCTTGTGGCCGCCGAAACCGGCGCGCATCGCGGAAAGGATCTTTCCGCAAAGGTGTGTTCCTTGCGCGAGCGGAAGCGCGCGAACAGCGCGGCGGTCAGCACTTCGGCCGGGCACGGCCTCGTCGATCGCGGCATTGACGGTCCAGCGGCCCTCGCCGGAATCCTCGACAAAGCCGGAATAATTATCCAGCGTATGGTTTTCGGCGAGCGCGGACGCAGTGAGATCGAGCAGCCAGGACGGGATCACGCTGCCGCGCCGCCAGACCTCGGCGATGTCGGCGATATCGAGATCGAAGCGATGCTCTGGCGGCAGCGCTTCGATATTGGCGTTCTTGCAGGATGTCAAAACCTTCGGCATAGGCCTGCATCAGGCCGTATTCGATGCCGTTGTGGATCATCTTGACGAAATGTCCGGCGCCGACGGGCCGGCAGTGAATGTAGCCCTGCTCGATGCGCGGATCGCGGCCCTCGCGCCCGGCGGTGCGCGGGATATCGCCGATGCCCGGCGCCAGCGTCTGCGAAGATCGGATCGAGCCGGTCGACCACCGCCTTGTCGCCGCCGATCATCATGCAATAGCCGCGCTCGATGCCCCAGACGCCGCCGCTGGTGCCGACGTCGAGATAGTGGATGCCCGCGCTCCTTCAGCGCCTTGCCGCGGCGGACGTCGTCCTGCCAGAACGGTGTTGCCGCCGTCGATGATGACGTCGCCGGGCTGCATCAGTTTCGCCAGTGTCATCGATGGTGGCTTCGGTGATCTTGCCCGACCGGCAGCATCACCCAGGCGGTCCGCGGCTTCTCCAGCTTCAGCCACGAAATCTTCCAGCGAAGTCGGCGCCCGTCGCGCCTTCGGCCGCGAGCGCCGGCGACGGCTTTCGCGTCCTTGTCGTAGACCACGGCGGTGTGGCCGTGCTTCATCAGCCGGCGGACGATATTGCCGCCCATCCGGCCGAGGCCGATCATGCCGAGCTGCATATCGCTGACTTCCCTAGTTGAGCGCTTCCCGAATCGCGGCATCGAGCACTTCAGTCCCGATCCGAGATCGCCCTTGAGATGCACGCGCAGCGCGCGCCGGCCGCGCTCGGTCAGCACGTCGAAATCGCCGCGCGCCTGCGCCGCCTTGATCGACGCCGAAACTGGCCTTCTGGCCGGGCACCGCAAGATCCCTGGCGTCGTCGGCGGTGATCTGCAGGAACACGCCGCTGTCGGGCCCGCCCTTGTAGGCCTGTCCGGTGGAATGCAGGAAGCGCGGGCCGAATTCGGCGCAGGTCGCGACATGGCGCTTGTCGCGCACCGCGAGCCGCATCTCCTGCAGCGCTGTCGATCATGCGCGCGATCGCGCTGCGATATAGGCGAGCAGCGCGACATAGTCGCCGCTGCCGGAACGCGACGAGATGGGCCTTCAGCCACGAGCCGAGAGTGCCGTCGGCGCCGGCCTTGCGCAGTTCGGCGGCATTCGTGCTCGTCGGTGTAGAGATCGGCCTCGCGCGGTCGACATCACCGGCTTCTCCGCCGGCAGTGCGCCGGTCTTCTCGAACGCCGCCGTCAGCTCGCGGGTCTTGATCTTGGCGTCCTCGACGTCAGGCTGGTTGAACGGATTGATGCCGAGCACGGCGCCGGCCACCGCGGTCGCCATCTCGAAGCGGAAGAATTCCTGGCCGATATGGTCGATCGATTTCATGACGATGCGGACCACGGGATGCCCGGCCGTCTCCAGCGCGGCGAGTCTGTCATCATGCGCGGCTGTCGTCTTCGCCTTCGGTCCGGATATCGATGAAGAAGCGGTCGTTGCCGTAAAGCGCGGCATCGCCGAGCGGCTCGCCGTCGATCGGGATCAGGCCCTTGCCTTCCTTGCCGGTGGATTCCGCGATCAGCTGCTCGGCCCAGGCGCCGAAATCGGCGATCTTCTCCGACGACAGAGATCGTCACCTTGTCGCGGCCTTCGAGACCGGCGAGCCCCATGGCGAGCCCGAGCTGCACGCCGGGATTTTCGTGCGGCGGCACGTCCGGCGCCGCAGGAGCGCACCATCGCGAGCGCATGTGCCTGATCAGGCGCGCGAACGTCGATGCCGGCGGCCGCGGCCGGCACCAGCCCGAACGGCGACAGCACGGAGTAGCGTCCGCCGATGGTGGGATCGCCATGGAAGATGCGCGCAAAGCCCTGCTTGGTCGCGACCTTCTCCAGCGACGAGCCGGGATCGGTCACCGCGATGAAGCGGTGGCCGGCCTTGTCCGTGCCGATGGCTCTTGGAGACGCGGTCGAAGAAATAATCCTTCATCACGTTCGGCTCGGTGGTGCCGCCGGATTTGCTGGAGACGATGAACAGGGTGTTGGCGATATCGACCGTGGCCTCCATCGCGCGCACCTGCGCGGGATCGGTCGGAGTCGAGCACGTGCAGCTTCGGGAAGCCGGACTTTTCGGCGAACGTTTCCGCCAGCACTTCCGGCCCGAGGCTCGATCCGCCCATGCCGAGCACGACGGCGTCGCGTGAAATTCTGCCCCTTCACGCGCTGGCAAAATCCTCGTAGTCGGCGACGTCGGCCGCAGCGCGGGCTGTTCAGCCAGCCCAGCCATTTGTTCTCGTCGTCGCCGGTCCAGACCGATTTGTCCTTGCTGCCAGAGCCGGCGGATTTTCGCCGACGCGCGCCAGTCCTCGGTGCTCTTCTCGACCGCCTTGCCGATGCCGTCGCCGAGCGCAAGTTGCTGCCGGTCGATGCCGCCGCCGAGCGACGGCCGCGCGCTTGTGCGCGACCGCGCCGTAGAGCTTGTCGGCGGCATCGGCGAACAGCTTGACGCCGTCCTTGACCAGTTCGGCCGTGATCGCGTCGAGCGAGATGCCGGATTTCTCGAGTTCTGCCAGCACGCGCCGCGCGTCCTCGATATTTTCCTCGAGGCTGTCGCGCAGCTTGCCGTGGTCGCGGAACGCATCGAGCGTTGCCGGCGGCACCGTGTTGATGGTGTTGGGGCCGATCAGCTCCTCGACATAGAGCACGTCGCTGTAGTCCTTGTTCTTGGTGCCGGTCGAGGCCCACAGCAGCCGCTGCGGCTTTGCGCCCTTGGCCGCGAGCTTCTCCCAGCGCGGCCCGGCGAACAGCCGCTTGTAGTCCTGATAGGCCAGTCTTGGCGTTGGCGATGGCGACCTTGCCCTTCAGCGCGGCGAGCGCTCCTTCTCGGTGGGGTCGTTGGCTTGCGCGATCTTCTCGTCGAGCTGCTTGTCGACCGCGCTGTCGATGCGGCTGACGAAGAAGCTGGCGACGCTGGCGACATGGCGAGGGATCGCCGCCGCCTGGCGACGTATTTTTCGAGGCCGGCGAGATAGGCCTCGGCGACCTGCACGATAGACCTTTTGCGAGAACAACAGCGTGATGTTGATGCTGATGCCTTCGCCGATCAGATGCTCGATCGCGGGCAGGCCTTCCGGCGTGGCCGGCACCTTCACCATCAGATTCTTGCGCTTGACGTCCTTCCAGAGCCGTTCGGCCTCGACGATGGTGCCCTTGGTGTCCATCGCCAGATAGGGCGAGACTTCGAGGCTGACGAAACCGTCGCTCGCCGTTCAAGCGGTCGTAGACCGGGCGCAGCACGTCGGCGGCATTCTGGATGTCCTCGACGGCGAGCGTGCTCGAACAGGTCGGCGACCGGGCGGTCGCCCTTCTTCAGCGCCTTGCCGATCGCGCCGTCATATTCGTCCGAACTGCCGATCGCCTTCTCGAAGATCGACGGGTTCGACGTGACGCCCTTGACGCCGTCGGTATCGATCAGCGCTCTTCAGGTCGCCCTTGGCGACGAAGCCGCGGGCCAGAAATCGAGCCAGACCGCCTGGCCATGGTTTTCGAGTGCTTTGACGGGATTCATGATGCCTGTTCTGTCCGGTCGGTCGGTTTTTGGGTTCCCGGCAGCTTTCGGGGCGCAGGCGGAAAGTCAACACGTGGTCGGGTGGCTGCCCGGTGGAATGTGGGCGGTCGCGGGACGATAACGCCATGCGGCATCCGGTTCGATCCCCGAGGCGGGTATGACCCAGGGAATGGCCGCAGTGCCCTGCACAGCAATTTGTGACGATGATGGGCGCCGCGGTCGCGATCGCAGGTACGCGGTCACGATCGCAGGGTACTGGTAGGGCCGGCGGTAGAGATAAGCCCTGCGATACGCAACTCGGCGATCCGGACCACGCCGCCCTTGTCGGCGGCAATGAAGCCTCGGCAGCAGATCGGCGAGGCCGACCTTCTGGGACTTCATCGTGTTGCCGCAGGCGGCGAGCTCAGGCCGGCTTTGGAGAACTGGCCGACGACATGTTTGGACAAGATCAGGGTTTGCCGAGGACGCGTGGAACGCCCGCAGCGCCTGGCCGTGAACGACCAGCGCAATGGTGACATGTCCGGGCCGCCGACGCCTGTCGAGATGGTTCTGGATATTGCCGACCACAAAGCTGACCTTGTCGAGGTCGGAGAGGTGATGACCAGACCACCTTCAGCCTGCTCGCCGCCGGCGCTTCAGTGGCCGCGCTGGCGCGGGATGCCGCAGGGCTGCACCGAAATGCAGACCGCGGCCCGAGGATGCTGCGTCGATGCATGGTGTCCTCCAATTCTTCACGGCCGCCATGCGGCCCTTACTTGTGCCTGAGCGCGGCGAGTTCCTGGCGATCGGTCACGAGTTCGGCGCATTCGCGCAAATCGGCGCGATCGACCCGGAAAATCTCGTCGTCGGTGCCGGCCACCAGCTCGTTGGCGTGGTCCATCGTCCGGCTTGTTGCGTTGCCGCGACAGCATGATCCGCTCGAGACGGATGACGCGCCGAGATTGTCGTCCTTCATCGCCACATGTGATGCCGCCGCCGTCACAATCGACGCCGCAGCCAAGGCGGATTTCGTCGCGCCATCTGTCTTCGGCGACGACGTGGCCGCAGGACCCGCTGGAGTCGAGATTTGCCCGGCCGGTGGCGATATTGGACGCCGAGAGCGGAACGAATAATTGGTGGTGTTCTCTTCCGGCGGATTTCCGGCCGTCACGAGCAGCTTCATGGCGCTGACTTTCTGCTTCGGATGCTGCGCCAGATGGCGGGCATCATAGCGGCGCACGAAGCAGGCATAGGTCTTCTGACCGATGGGACCTGGCGAACATCCTGTCGTCAAAGGCCGTCGCCTTGGTCTTGTCGATGGCTTCCTGGGCGTGGCTCGGTCGATACCGGCGAGAGAGACCAACGCGGCAGCCGAGCCGCGGTCAGTCGCGGGCAAAACCGAGGACATACGCTTCATGATCGTTCCGAAATACGCGGCACATCGGTCTTCCGTGCGGCAACCGATGCAGCGCCAGGGCGGCTAGGCGCAAGGTCGCGGGCTCGATCTGTTGGGTTGGTCGCAGGTGGCTCCGGAGCCGCGTTCAATTTCAGGCAATGGCTGGAGGCATGAGGCACCTCGTTCGCCGCTGGAGCCGGGCCAGCGCGTACCTGTTGGCCGCCGGGCACAGGTTCACACCCCGCGTCAATGGCGCGCTGTCGCAATGTTCGCCCGACAATAACGCGGGCGTGATGGCCCATTCGCGACGCACCTTTTGCCCCGCATTGTACCTTGCTGATCGGAAGCAACCTGGGTGTCCAGGGCAGCGCGAGACCGAGCCTCACGACGCCGCACGCCAAAGGGGTGGTATCGATGAGCTGGCTGCCTGAACTAGGCCGAAAGTAATTTCGGCGAGCTCTCCATACGATGTCAGATGCCGCCTGGCGTCGAAGACCTCGTCGAAGTCGTTAATGGACGTCGCCGACATGGCGTCCGCCGACGCGAAGTACGATGTCGACGTAGCAGGTCGCGTTGCGACGAGAGTCATAAGCCGCGCGAGATCGACGTCGCGTCGATTGCTCGTCGCAACGCGCACCGTGCACCGGGAAGAATCGTGCCAGAGGCGGCGCAGGTCGCGCGATCTGGAATTCCAATCGTTAATTATCGTCTAAATACAGCGCATGTCGGCGGCCGCCAGGCGCGGCCTCATCTGCAACACCTGATTGATGCACAAGCGCCGATGCGCGCACGACTTCCGCGAAAACTCGTCTCATCTACCTGACAAACCAGTACTTATCCGGATGCCGCATGTTGCAGTCCGGTTACATATTGCGCGAATTCCATCACATTTTCGCGGCGGCGAAGTCGTTTAGCAGCGACTGTTGCATTGCGCGAAGTGAGTCGGTCGCGTGTCAGATAAGCATATCTGCTGTTGGTGATTCGCGATCGGATACGGGGACGCGGCCGCGGCTTGGAACCTGGGCAGCGCACCTTAGCCGTTATAGCTGAACCATGAGGAGATTGAATCCTATGTACAACGATTCTCGTTCAACGCGTTTCGCTCGCTCCTTCGAAGCGCGAAGTCAGAGCGACATGTCGATGGCGGAATATCTGGGATCGTGTCGAGGCGATCCGTTGCGATATGCGAATGCGGCTGAACGCCTGCTTAGCTGCGATCGGCGAACCTCAGATGATTGACACGGCCAAGGACCCTCGCCTTGGCCGTATCTTTTGAACCGAACGATGCGCGCCTATCCGGCCTTCGCCGGCTTCTACGGCATGGAGGAAACGATCGAGCGCATCGTCGGGTTCTTCCGGCACGCCGCGCAGGGTCTGGAAGAGCGCAAGCAGATTCTCTATCTGCTCGGGCCGGTCGGCGGCGGCAAGTCGTCGCTTGCCGAGCGGCTCAAGGCGCTGATGGAAGTCCATCCGATCTACGTCTTGAAGGCCGGTGACGAACTCAGTCCCGGTTTTCGAAAGCCCGCTCAGCCTGTTCGATCCGGAAACGCTGGGGCCGATGATCGAGGAAAATACGGCATTCCGCGCCGCCGCCTCAACGGGCTGATGAGCCCGTGGTGCTACAAGCGGCTCGAAGCGTTCGGCGGCGATATCTCGCAATTCCGCGTCGCGAAGATCCAGCCGTCGCGGCTGCGGCAGATCGCGGTCGCCAAGACCGAGCCGGGCGACGAAAACAACCAGGACATCTCCTCGCTCGTCGGCAAGGTCGACATCCGCAAGCTGGAGACCTTCGCCCAGAACGATCCCGACGCCTACAGCTATTCCGGCGGCTTGAACCGCGCCAACCAGGGCATCCTCGAATTCGTCGAGATGTTCAAGGCGCCGATCAAGATGCTGCATCCGCTGCTGACGGCGACGCAGGAGGGCAACTATATCGGCACCGAGAATATCGGCGCGATCCCGTTCACCGGCGTCGTTCTCGCGCACTCCAACGAGTCCGAGTGGCAGAGCTTCAAGGGCAACAAGAACAACGAAGCCTTCATCGACCGCATCTGCGTCATCAAGGTGCCGTATTGCCTGCGGGTGACCGAGGAACAGAAGATCTACGAGAAGCTCATCCAGGGCTCTGAACTCGCCGCCGCGCCCTGCGCGCCGGCGACGCTGGAGACAATGGCGCGCTTCTCGGTGATGTCGCGCCTGCGCCGGCACGAAAACTCCACGGTGTTTGCCAAGATGCGGGTCTATGACGGCGAAAGCCTGAAGGAGTCCGATCCGAAGGCCCGCAGCGTCCAGGGAATACAAGGACGCCGCCGGCGTCGACGAAGGCATGGACGGCGCCTCGACCCGCTTTGCGTTCAAAGGTGCTCGCGGCGACGTTCAACCACGATACGTCGAGAGCTCGGCGCGGATGCCGTTCACCTGATGTACGCGCTCGAGCAGGCGATCCGCCGCGAGCAGCTTGCCTGACGAGACCGAAGAAGCGTTACCTCGAATTCATCAAGGCCGAGCTGGCGCCGCGATACGCCGAGTTCGTCGGCAACGAGGATCCAGAAGGCCTATCTCGAGATCCTATTCGGACTACGGTCAGAACCTGTTCGATCGCTACGTGGATTACGCCGATGCCTGGATCGAGGATCAGGACTTCAAGGATCCCGACACCGGCCAGTTGCTCGACCGCGAGCTGCTCAATCAGGAACTGACCAAGATCGAGAAGCCGGCGGGCATCGCCAACCCGAAGGACTTCCGCAACGAGGTCGTCAAGTTCTCGCTGCGGTCCCGGGCCCAGAACGGCGGCAAGAATCCGAGCCTGGACCAGCTACGAAAAGATTCGCGAGGTGATCGAGAAGCGGATATTCTCGCAAGTCGAAGACCTGCTTCCGGTGATCTCGTTTGGCTCGAAAAAGGACGGCGATACCGAGAAGAAGCACGACGAGTTTCGTCGCGCGGATGGTGGCGCGCGGCTACACCGAGCGTCAGGTCCGCCGGCTCGTCGAATGGTATATGCGTGTAAAGCAGGCACGGCTGAGGCTGATGCGAAGGTGGTGGCAATTCACATCGTCGACCGGCGGCTGAATCCGGGCAGCAAGAGCCTCGAGAACCGTCAGCGATTCACTGCGTCGGGCGAAGGCGCTGGTTCAGAGTGCGGTCAAGAAATCCTCGCACGACCGGGACATCAAGGATGTCCTGGAAGGCGGCGAGGTGAGTATCCCGCTGGACGGCATGGACGAGCCGCGGTTCCGCCGTGAAGGCGGCACCCGCGACATGGTGCTTCCGGGCAACAAAGAAGTTCATCGAAGGCGACATGCTGCCGCGCCCGAACCAGTCGGGCGGCAAGGGAACTCGGCCCGGGCGAGGGCGACAGCGAGGATGCGTTCCGGTTCGTTCTCAGCCGCGACGAATTCGTCGATCTGTTCCTCGACGATCTGGAACTACCTGACCTCGCCAAGCGCAAGCTTGCCGAGGTGGAGAGCGAAGGCATCCGCCGCGCCGGTTATGCGACCTCAGGCTCGCCGGCGAATATTTCGGTGAGCCGCACCGTCAGCCGCGCACTGGCGCGGCGGGTGGCGTTGCGGCGGCCACGGCCGGAAGAAATTGCCGCGCTCGAGGCGGAGCTGGAGAATTGCGACGAGGCCCGCCGCGTCGAATTGCTGGCCGAGATTGAACATTTGAAGGCCGAGGCACGCCGGATCCCTTCATCGATCCGATCGACATCCGATACCGGCGGTTCGAAACCACGCCGAAGCCGGTCGCCCAGGCCGTCATGTTTTGCCTGATGGACGTGTCGGGCTCGATGACCGAGCACATGAAGGACCTCGCCAAGCGCTTCTACACGCTGCTCTACGTGTTCCTGAAGCGGCGCTATCGCCACGTCGAGATCGTTTTCATCCGGCACACCGACCGGGCGGAAGAGGTGGACGAGGACACTTTCTTCCACGGTCCGGCCTCCGGCGGCACGCTGGTGTCGAGTGCGCTGCAGGAAATGCACGATATCGTCCGCTCGCGGTTCCGCCCCGCGGACTGGAACATCTACGCCGCACAGGCTTCCGACGGCGACAATTCTCACCTCTGACGGCGAGGTCGCGGGCCGGCTGCTGACCGAGAAGATCCTGCCCGTCAGCCAGTTCTTTGCCTATCTGGAAGTCGGCCAGGATGCCGGTCTGACCTTCGAGATGCCGGATTCCTCGCTGTGGACGCTTTATGAGCGTCTGCGCGCCGCCGGCGCACCGCTATCGATGCGCAAAGTCTGCGAGCGCAGCGAAATCTTCCCGGTGTTTCACGATCTCTTCCAGCGCCGCGGAAAGCAGGAAAGGGCCGCACCATGACGGGCGAACGGCTCTTTCAGGGCGCTGACTGGGATTTCCTGACGCTGCAGCGGATCCATGATGCTTGCGAGGAGATCGCGAAATCCGATCTCGGGCTCGACGTCTATCCTAACCAGATCGAGGTAATCACCGCGGAGCAGATGCTGGACGCCTATTCCTCGGTCGGCATGCCGCTGTTCTACAAGCATTGGTCGTTCGGCAAGCACTTCGCCTATCAGCAGGCTTCCTACCGCAAGGGCCTGATGGGCCTGGCCTACGAGATCGTCATCAACTCATCGCCCTGCATCTCCTATCTGATGGAGGAAAACACCGCGACCATGCAGACGCTGGTGATCGCGCATGCGCGCCTTCGGCCACAATCATTTCTTCAAGAACAATTACCTGTTCAAGCAATGGACCGATGCCGACGGCATTCTCGATTATCTCGAATTCGCCAAAAAGTACGTCGCCCACTGCGAGGAGCGTCACGGCCGGATGGCGGTCGAGCAGACGCTCGATGCCGCGCACGCGCTGATGTCGCATGGCATCTACCGGTATCCGGGCAAGAAGCAGCTCGATCTCCGTGCTGAAGAGAAGCGGGCCGGCAGGCGCCGCTTGCACGAAGAAACCGTGTTCAACGATTTGTGGCGGACCGTTCCGACCGGACCGGTCAAGAGCGAAGCGTTGCTGAACGTCGAGCGCCGGCGTGCGCTGCTCGGCCTGCCGCAGGAAAACATCCTGTACTTCCTGGAAAAAACCGCACCGCGGCTGAAGCCCTGGCAACGCGAGTTGCTGCGCATCGTGCGGCACATCGCGCAGTATTTTTATCCGCAGAACCAGACCAAGGTCATGAACGAGGGCACCGCGACCTATGTTCATTACAGCATCATGAACCGGCTCCACGAACGGGGGCGGATCTCCGACGGCAATTTCCTCGAATTCCTGCAGTCGCACACCAACGTCGTGTTCCAGCCCGATTTCGACAACAAGTACTATTCCGGGTTCAACCCCTACGCGCTTGGTTTTGCGATGATGCAGGATATCGAGCGTATCGTCACCAATCCCGACGACGAGGACCGCGAATGGTTTCCGGATATTGCCGGCAAGGGCGACGCGATGGGCGTGCTCCGCGATGTCTGGGCCAATTATCGTGACGAGAGCTTCATCAGCCAGTTCCTCAGCCCGCGGCTGATGCGGCACTTCCGCTTGTTCCATCTGCATGATGATCCAGCCGAGACCGCCGGCATCAAGGTCGATGCGATCCACGACGAGCGGGGTTATCGCCGCATCCGCCGCGTCGCTGGCGCGGCAATACGACGTCGGTTTCATCGATGCCAATATCGAAGTGGTCGATGTCGATCTCGCCGGCGATCGTCACCTGATGCTGCGCCATACCGTGCTGAACGGGGCGCAACTGAACGAAACCGACGCCAAGCGCGTTCTGCAGCACCTCGCCGATCTCTGGACCTATAACGTATCGCTGGTCGAAGTCGATGCAACCGACAAGGTGTTGAAGGAATACGTCGCAAACCCGCGCGGGCTCGCCGCGGCGGCTCGTCGGCGTCTGTTGTCCTCCGAGCGATCTAGCGCAGGCTGGCGTTGATCTTGT
>ERZ1370068.887-contig-10811_pt1 | contig 63508 bp, 80 predicted proteins | sample MGYA00561227_ERZ1370068 | MGnify/ENA primary metagenome ERZ1370068 (study PRJEB38410, sample SAMEA6850437) | metagenome | study: Metagenomic assessment of the ecological functions of the soil: analysis of the soil microbiota associated with the...
AATGTTGTACTTCATTCAGTTACGTATTGCGCTCCATACGAGATGGTCAACGAAGGCGAGCATCCCTGCTCGACCCATCGAGGCCGCTTGCGCAATTCGGCGACCTTCCTGCACAGGCGTGGATGGAGAAAGCGCAAGCTCGACGAGGCCGTCTCAACGAGACCATCGACCGGTACTACGAGGCCGGCCGCGGCGGCGCGCTGGGCGGCAAGCTGCTGGGCGCGGGCGGCGGCGGCTTCCTGCTGATGTTCGCCCGCCCTGGACCATAACCACGAGGTATTGCGGCACGCGGTAGGGGACCTGACGCACCGTGCCGTTCCGCATGGAGCGCGATGAACCTCATGCCGTGCTCTACAATCCGAGCTGACGGGCAACTATCTGACCGCGCAGTCCGTTTCGTGTCGGCGAACCTGTTATACTCGACGACGCGATGACAACCGCCGTGACAAAAGTACCAGGACGACGCGTTTCGTCTGTCGCAGCCTGAGCGATGCGTTGCTTGGGCCGGGCATCGAGCGCGCGCGCTCGACAACCTGGGCTGGGCGTCGTTAACGCCAGCCAGCGCGACCGCGCCGGCGCCGCTGGTCGGATCGTCGCCAGGCTGGACGGCATGCCGGGCCGCCAAAAACACGCAGGGCGCGCACCTCGGCGGCGCTGCTGGATGGGCGGGTCGCGCCGCATCGCCTCGCGGGCCACGCAAAGAACAGACCGGGCCGGTGACCGCCATCGTCCGGCAGCCGCCAACCAGCATCTCCGTCGGCGTGCGCATCCGCCCGAGAGACGCTTCTTGGCCGTCGCCAGAGCCGGACCTATCGCATGCCGAGGTTCCACTGCAACCTCATCGATGCCTACCTGTCGACCTGCGTTTCCTCTACCGGCAACGACTACGTGCGCGCCTTCAGAAGCGAGGCGCTTCGACCGACGAGACAACGGCATGAGCCATGGCGTCCGCCACCTGCAGCAGCGCACCGTTTCCCTGCGTGGCGCTGGCGCGCTCGGCATCGGCGAGAGGCGACGAAGATGTCGTGCCGGACCTCACGTTCGCGGCTTCCGCCAAGCCTGCCGTCATTCACGCCGGCGCGCGGCCCGTGCTGGTCGATGTCCGACACTGATGCGTGCGTGCATCGCTCGAGGCGATCAGAAAAGGCGCCGATCACGCCCTGCTTTCGCGCCATCGTGCCGGTGCATGCTGTCCGGCCGCCCCGCGCCGATGGGCGGGATCGCCGCGCTCGCCAAGGCCCGCGGCGTGTTCGTGATCCGAGGACTGCGCGGGGGCGCACGGCGCGCGCGCTGCGACGGCGAAGCGCCGGGCCGGTTCTCGCGACATCGCCAGCTTCTCGTTCTTCGCCAACCAGATCATCACCACCGGCGAAGGCGGCATCGCTCTCACCAGAGCGATCCCGACCTGGCACGCCCGGCTGCGCACATGTGCTGCGCGACCACGGCATGCGCCCCGAGCGGCGCTGCTGGCACGAGGAAGTGAGGCTTCGGCTTCCGCGCGCTGACCCAGCCTGCAGGCGGCAGCGATCGGCTGCGCGCAGATCAGAGCGCATGGACGGAGTTGCTCGACATGCACGCCGGACCGTCACATCGGCACTACGGAGGCCGCCGCTCGCCGATGTGCCGGGCACTGTCGCCGCCGCCGGCCTTGCCGGCGCGCTTCGGGCCGGTGATCTGGTTCTCCTGCGCACTGGTGCCGCCGCCAAAACGCCCGGCGTTGATCGGAGGCCTGCCGCGGGAGCCTGGCATCGACCTGCGGGCGTTCCTTTGCGGGCTGCTCGGCAATGCCGGCCTATCGCCGCTTTTGCGCGCGTTTTTGCCCCGTCAGCTCCGGCGCACGTCGCAGGCCGGCATCAACCTGCCGACCCTCGCGCAAGGTGAACGCGCGCGTCGCCGGCAGATCGCCGCGATTTTCGAAGGCGTGCCTGCGTTAAGCCTCGTTCAACTTTCGGCGCTCGCTGCCGCGAGCTTTGCATCGCCAGCCAGGCCGCGTCCCGCCAGATAGTCCGCAATGCAGGCCTCGGTGACGGCGCGTGCCGAGGCGCCTTGGCCGACAGCGCGATGCCAGCGGGCCGAAGCGCGGATGGCTTGCTCCATGCTCAACCCCGGCTGCCAGCCCCAGCGAGTGTGCTCGCCTTGCCGGCATCGAGCGGCTGGTGCGCGTTCTCGGCCGCATGCTCGCCAGGGGCCTGGCGCCGGCGGCGCGGCCGCTGCCCCTCTCTGCGCGAACAGCTCGACGAAGCGCTGCACGGTCATGGTCTCGGACGCGCCCGGACCGAAATTCCAGGCGCCGGCGAACCGGGCTTCGCCCGCGAGCAGCCTCTGCCCCAGCATGAGCGTAGCCCGCGAGCGCATCGAGCACGTGCTGCCACGGCCGCGTCGCTTTAGGGTAGCGAAGCTCGAGCGCGCCGCCCGCATCCAGCGCCGCGACAAGATCGGTGACGATGCGATCGGGCGACCAGTCGCCGCCGCCGATGACGTTGCCGGCGCGTCCCGTTGCGATCGGTATCGGCCTGCCGCCGCCTCGCCCCTCGAAGTAGCTGCGCCGGTAGCTGGCGACCGCGACCTCTGCGGCGGCCTTGCTGGCGCTGTAGGGATCGTCGCCGCCCAGCGTATCGCCTTCGCGGCAGGGGCGCGTGGCGACGCCGAAATCGTAGCACTTGTCCGTGGTGACGATGACCGCGGCGCTTACGCTCGGCACGCTGCGCATGGCCTCAGCACGTGTACCGTGCCCATGATGTTGGTGTCGAAGGTCGCAACCGGCTCGAGGTAGGAGCGCCGCACCAGAGCCTGCGCCGCCAGAGTGAAAGACGACCTCCAGCCGGGCATCGCGCATTGCGCGCGTCAGTGCGTCGAGGTCGCGGATGTCGCCAAAGCCGCCCTCAGCCACGCCGCTAATTGCGGCGAGATCGAAGAGCTCGGCTCAGTCGATGGCGGCAGGCTGAAGCCCGTGACCATGGCTCCGAGCCGGGCCAGCAGCAGCGTCAGCCAGGAACCCCGAGCCCGTGTGCCCGGTCAGAAAGACGCGCCGCCCGGGCCCATGTATCCGCTTCGATCATCACACTGGCGCCCCGCCCCCACGCTTCCTTCGGCGCTGCAGCACAGCGCCAGGGCGCGAGCGTGGATGATCTGCAGCCAGCGGCAAAGCTGCGCGCCCCAGCGCCCAAGGGCTTGGGAAACGCCCCAGCGCAGGCTTTCGCGATTGCGCCGCAACATGCGAAAGACCGCAAGAGGCCCAATTTCGGCCACCGGCATCAGCGCGAAGAAACTCCTGATTCGGAATGAGTGTCAGCCTCTCGCCATACTTCGATCGCGGCCCGCATACATGGGTGAAGTAATACCTTGCATGGGGAGAAGCGCTGATGCCTTCGAAGCATACGTCACGGCATGGGCGTGGCGCTTAGGGGTTTCTGCTCGGGCTGCGTTACCGTGAGCGGCGGTCATTGCCGTTGCCGTGTCCAGCGCTCGTCCTTCGTGGCAGGCACCGCCTGCGGCGCAGCGATGCTCGGGTTTCGGCTGGTCGTTCTGGATGGCGGTGGTTGCGGGGTTCGGCGCGGCCTTTGCGCAGCTCCGAGTGCGGCTACCTCGCCGGCCTGGGCTGCTCGGCTCCGCCATGAGCGCGCGACGCGCACCGTGAGCCCAGCGGCGGACAATGCTGCAACGGCGCTTCGGCGAAGCGTCGCGCGCATCGCCCCGAGCTGCTTGCCTCGTCGCAGGCCCGCCGCGCCGGACTGTGGTATCGGGGACGCTGAGATCACCATGCAAGCTACGGCGCAGACGACGGCGAGAACGTTTGTCCTGGTTCACGGCGTGCATGGCACGGCGGCTGGCGCCGGCATAGCCGCGCCTTCGCCGACCTGCTGACTGGCGGCCGGCCACAAGCGTGTTCGCGCTCGACGCTTGACCGGCTATCTCGGCGACGAGCGCTGCTCGTGACCGCCGGCTGGTACGCGCATCGACCTTCTCCACGCACGTCGCCGACATCGTTTCAACACCGCGCTGCAGCTGGGAGGCGGCTGGAGAAACGCTCGTGTGCTCTGACGGCTTCCGCGCCGTATGGCGGCGCTTCGTCGTCTCGGGCGTAGGCGTGGCCGAGAGGATGGAGAGCTGCGCCAGACATCGTCGCTTGGTCTTTGTCTGATCGCAAGTTCACTGTGCCGGAGGACGGCGAGGCGCTTCATGCTCGACCTCGCCTCCCCGCGACCCGGCGATGGTCGCGTCAGCGCGCCTCGCCTACGGGCGAGGGCCACGATGCCTGCCCGCCGGCCGCCTTCTTCCAGGTCAACGAGCCGGATCGCGCCCGGGTCGATGCAGCCTGTGCGTGATCCCAAAGTTCGGTCGCCACAGCAATCACGGAGAAGATCGCGCTCAGCCAGCGCGCGCGCGAGCATGCACGCCCAAGAAGATACCAGAATCCGCGCCATCGGGCTACGCCTCGCCCGTCCTCCGACGCGGCAGCGTTTCAGGTGCGCGGCGGCTGGGCGTCCTCCGTGGCGCGCCCACGGCTGCGCCCTGCGGCCATCGACATCTCATGGTCGACATGCCAGTAACGGCTGGCCGTGATCCTGGTCGAAAGCAGCCTGACGTATCAGCGGCCCTTTCCAGTTGGGCTTGCGCTTCTCGGCGAAGGCCTTCGGGCCCTCGATCGTGTCCTCGCTGCTGCGCCATGGCGACGAAGGCCGGATAGTGCAGGTTGCGCATGGCCATCTCGAGCGCCGGCACGTCGAGCGAGCGCATCACCACCTGCTTGGTGGCGCGGATGCTCATGGGCGAGCATTCGAGGATCTGGCCGGCCCAGCGCCGCGCCTCCTGCCATCAGCTTGGCGTGCGGCACGACGGCGGTGACGAAGCCCAGCTCGTAGCCCTCCTGCGCCGGCACGTGGCGGCCGGTCAGCATCATGCCCATCGCCTTCTTGAGCGGGATCTGGCGCGACAGGCGCTGCATGCCGCCGGCGCCGGCGGCGAGGCCGACGCGCGGCTCGGGCAGCGCGAACCTCGCCTGGTCGGAGGCGATGATGATGTCGCAGGCCAGCGCGATCTCGAAGCCGCCGCCCATGGCGACGCCGTTGACCGCGGCGATCACCGGCTTGTCGAGGTCGTGGCGGTTGGTCAGCCCGCCGAAGCCCTTGGGCGGACTGGACCGGCCGCTTGCCGGTCTTGGCCTGCAGCTCGGCGTGATACTTGAGGTCGTTGCCGGCGCAGAACGCCTTGTCGCCGGCGCCGGTGATGATGGCGACCCAGAGCTCGGGATTGGCGGCGAACTCGTCGAAGGCGTCCGACAGCTCCTGGTTCGCCATCGGGTGGCAGGCGTTGTAGACCTCGGGCCGATTGATGGTGATCGTCATCAGATGCCCGTCGGTCTCTGTCACCAGCTGTACTCGCCCATGGCGCCGTCTCTCCTATGCTCGATGCACGATGCGATGTTGCGCGGCGGGCGGCATCCGACCACGGCTGGCGTGGCCGGCCGGCTCTGAACACCCAAAGACGCGGCGGCCGCTGTTCGCAGCGCTCTTGGTGCCAGACCACGCAGCGCGCCGCCTCCGCACCGGGCGTCCGTCGCTGGGATGAGCCGCTCCTGCCCGACGCCCGCTTAGGCCCCGCGCGCGGTAAACGGCGGCAGATCACACCGCGGCGGCGGCAGCGCTGGTCGGTGCAGGCTCTGGGGTCGGGACAGGCGAGGCTCAGGATGAACTCGGCGAAAGCGGAACCGGCTGTCCTCGGCTTTCTCGGGCGTTGCAGCCGTGCTGCTCGCGTATGCAGGGAGCATCGCCGAGACTTCCGCGGACGACGGCTCGAACCTGGCCATGGCTTCGTCGACGGTCAGGGCGGTGTGGGTCTCTCATTGCTGTGAGGTCCTTGGTTTGCTGAGTTTCGGCGCACGCGCCGTTCGTGCCCCGCGCCGCCCGCGGGGCGTTACGCGAGAGTGCGACGGGTACGCGGGTGCCTCTCGGCAGCCCGGGGGCCGGTTCCTCCGGCCCCGGCAGACCCGGCCGGGCCTGCCTCGAGGCTCCTTGCGGAGCCTCCTGGGACCCGCGAGGGGTCCCCTGGGCCGCCTTGCGGCGCCCGCGTGCGGCGATTTGCGTCCCGCTGCGAATCTGCAGCCGGCTGGTCTGCGCTTCCAGCACCTTGCCGGCCATGTGCCCCTGAGGGGCGGTCGCCGCGCTCCACCCCATTGCTGGGGCTTCGACGGCAACGGTCGCAGTCGGGCCTCCTGGACCTCGAGCCATTCCGCTCTCCTTCCAGGCGCCGATCGCTGCCACGTGAGACGGTGAATGGGCCCATCCACGTCCCGTCGCAAGCAGCGACGCGGGCAGTTCAGGCATGGCGCAAGCGCGCGGGGATTTGCGGGGGCAGCGGATTTTTCCGCTATCTGCGGTCAACCTTAACGCCGCCGCCGGTGTCAGACCCTCCGGTCTGACACCATTCCTCCGATGTGGCGCTGAGTCACTGCGCCGAACCCGGAGCAATTTCCAGCGGCGACAGGAGCAGCGGTGTCCAACCGGGGGTCTGACACGCGCAACCGCGCGGTCGGATCGGGGCCGGCTTCACCTGCAGCTTGCCGCAGTTGTCGCCCGCAGGCAGTGTCGATGAAGGCGCGCGGCGCCTTGTCGATGCCCTCGACGATGTCCTCCCTGAACTTGACGCGGCCCGAGCGCACCCATTCGCCCATCTGGCGCAGCGCCGGGCCATACTTGCTGTTGAAGTCCCAGACGATGAAGCCGCGCGCGGTCACGCGCTTGCCGACGAAGGTGCCCATGAGGCGCGGGCCCGGCTCGGCCGTGTTGTACTGCGAGATCGAGCCGCACAGCGCCACGCGGGCATAGAAGTTGAGATTGGCGAGCACCGCGTCGCTCACCGACGCCGCCGACGTTGTCGAAGTGAGACGTCGACGCCGTTCGGGCAGGCCGCCTTCACGGCGGCGGTCAGGTCCTTGTCGGCCTTGTAGTCGATGCAGGCGTCGAAGCCGAGCGTGTCCTTGACGAAGGCGCATTTCTTGGCGCCCCCGGCGATGCCGACGGCGCGGCAGCCGGCGATCCTGGCGAGCTGGCCCGACCACCTGGCCGACGGCGCCGGAGGCGGCCGAGACCACCACGGTCTCGCCGGGCTTGGGCTGGCCCGACCTCGAAGAGGCCGAAGTAGGCGGTCATGCCGGGCATGCCGAGCACGCCGTTGGCCGTGGAGATCGGCGCCGAGGGACGGATCGATCTTCCGCGGCGCCGGGCCCGGGCCGACGGCGTACTCCTGCCAGCCGAGCCGATCCTCGACGATGTCGCCGACCTTGTAGTCGGGGTGGTTCGATTTCGACGACCTCGCCGACGGTGCCGCCGGTCATGACCTCGCCGATGCCGACGGGCGCCGCATAGGACGCCGCGTCGCGCATGCGCCCGCGCATGTAGGGATCGAGCGAGAGATAGACGACGCGCACGAGAAACTGCGCGCGGGCCGGGCTCGGGCATCGGCACCTCCTCGATGCGGAAATCGGCTCTCCGCCGGCTCCGCCGGCGGGCGGCGGACGAGGACGACGCGGCGGTGGGTCTTGGGGATCATGGGCGGCCTCCTGGCGTGGGTTGACCGCGAGCCTACTCGCAGCAGAAGCTCGGCAGAAAGGCGCGATGGGAGCCACGGGGTCGGACCCTTTGGCACCGCCCGTGCTGGGCGGCAGGAGGTCCCGACCCCTTGCCCATTGGCCGAATTTGTGGCTTCTGACGGCCTGATCGTCGGCCGGCTGTCGCTGCAGCGGCCACCCCGAGCCAAAATCGGACAAAACCCAAGCGGCACTAGCCCGTGAGAGGTCAGGAATTCGCTGAAATCGCTGCGCGGGCGCTACCGCAACAACCGCCTGGTGCGCCGCAAGGCCGGGGTCTACGTGATCAACAAGACCAACCGCCGCTTCAAGGCGCGGCAAGGGTGAACAGAAATTTAGTCCGCCTGTTTTGACGAGCGCTCGGCCTCTCCGGCTAATCTGGCGCCATGCAGCTGCCGTCGGCTTCAAGCTCCTCGCCCTCCCCAGCACAGCGGCCCTCGCCCTGACCGTGGCTGGGCCGCTCACGCCCGCCTGGACGCAGGAACCGCCGCCCTGCCCCCGGCAAACGCGGGCCGCCGACACCAGGCATCGCCAAGACCCCGGTCGAGCGCGACCGCCGCTGTCCGACCTCTATGCCCTGCTCGCCACCGCCGAGGACAGAGCACCGCCAAGGCGATCTCTGAGGGCATCGAGCGCGTCTGGCTGCATTCGGGCAGCCCACCGGATTTGCTGTTCCGGGCGGGCGATGAAGGCCGTCTCAGCGGTGACGACTTCGACCTGGCGCTCAGGCTGTTCGACAACGTCGTCGAGCAGGCGCCCGACTTCACCGAAGGCTGGAACCGGCGCGCCTTCGTGCACTTCCAGCGGCAACGACCGGCGCTGGCGCTGGGGGACCTGCGGCGAACCCTGGCGCTCGACCACAACCATTTCAAGGCGCTCGACGGGCTGGCGCAGGTGCTGCGCGAGATCGGCCAGAAGAAGGCGGCGCTGGACGATGCTCTACAAGCTCTACGACGTTCACCCCTATTGGCCCGGCGCCGTGCAGGCGATCGAGGAGCTCTCCCGCGAGGTGGACGGCCAGGGCATTTGAGCCGCCGCGGGGGCGCCTTGGCTAACTTATCCGTTGACAACTCACGCAAATGCCCGTGCCGGGCGCTCCGCCGCGCTGGTGCGCGGCGGCATGCGCTGCTAAGCGCGCCAAGTGTGGTGATCGAGAAGTCCAACACCGTTGCAGGCTTGGCGATCATGCGGACTTCTCGATCTGAACCACACTTGGACTCATTGGCTGTTCTAGTGTCCTTTCGATCGCGAAGTTCCGTTCGACGCTTGCGGCAGAGGGTGACGAACTTCGCGAGCGGGACACTAGAACGGGCTTCTTCCTGGGGCGCTGAACTTGCTGAGGGTCGACTATCTGGCAGTGCCCGGACTGCCGAACCTATCCTTCGAGGTGGCTGCGGGCGAATGCCTGGCCGTCGAGGGGCCGTCGGGCTCCGGCAAGACCCGCATTCTGCGCGCGATCGCCGGACCCTCGACCCCGCGGGCGGATACGTGCTGCTGGAAGGCGTGGAGCGGCGCGAGATGACTCGGGCCGCAATGGCGCCGGCACGTGCGCGCTGCGGCCGCCGAGCCCGCCTGGTGGGCGCCGACGCCGCGCCAGCATTTCCCGGCCAGCGCCCGCATCGAGCGCCTGCTGTCGGCGCTCGCGCTCGACACCGATCTCCTGGATCGCCCTCGACGGAGCTTTCCACCGGCGAGCGTCAGCGCCTGGCGCTGGTGCGCGCGCTCGCCGATGAGCCGCGCGTGCTGCTGCTCGACGACCGACTCTGCGCTCGACGCCACCGGCAGGGCGCTGGTGGAGGAGCTGATCAGGTTCCAGCTGCTGGCGCGAGCGGATCGTGCTGCTCGTCAGCCACGATGCCGCCCAGGTCGAGCGGCTGGCGCATGCCCGCCTGCAGCTGGCAAGCGCCGCGGTGCCGCGCCTGGCCCGCGAGCGCCGCTGCAGACGCCATTGCCCTGACCCGGCCGATCTCGCGCGCTCGCAGCCCTGCTGCTGGCGGTCAACGGCGGCACTCTCCGTCGCGCTCGGACTGGGGCTCGAGCGCGCAGCCTCGCGGTGGCGGCGGTACGCATGGTGGTGCAGCTCTCCGCCGGGGGCCTGGTGCTCGGCTTCGTGCTGGCGCAGACCTCGCCGGCATGGACCGCGCTGGCGGCGCTCGCCATGGTGCTGGTGGTGGGACAGGGCTGCTCTGGCACCGGCATGGCGCACCCGCGCCTGCGCTGGCTCACGTACGGCCTCGGCAACGTCACGCTGCTGCTCGTGGGCGCGCTGGCCACGCTCTACGCCGCGGCCCTCGTGGCCGCACCGGCGCCCGCGCCCTGGTATGCCCCGCGCACCGTGCTGCCCATCATGGGGCTGGTGCTGGGCGCGATGCTGACGAGCGTCGGCCATCGCCTTGCAGACGCTGACCGAGGGCGCCGAGCGCGAGCGCGCCGCCATCGACGCGCGCGCATCGCGCTGGGCGCCGCGCCGCTTCACCGCGTTCTCCGGCGTGCTGAAAGCGCCGTTCGCACCGCCACCACGCCCGTCGTCGCCACCATGGCGACGGCAGGCCTGACAACCTTGCCGGGCCTGATGGCGGGCCAGATCACGACGGGCGTCGACCCGGCCGAGGCCGCCAGGGCGCAGATCATCGTCATGCTCGATGCTGGCCGGCGCCGCGGGGCTCGGGCGCGCTTCGCCGCCGCGTTCGGCAGCATCCTGCGCGCTTGACGGACACCCGCCACCGCCTGCGCTCTCGACCGGGCGGCCTGACGCAGGTCGCCCCGACGCCGACACATGCAATGCTGGCCGGTCGGCTGCCGCCCATTCCACGAGCGCAAAGGAGTGGTACTCGTACACGGGCCCGCGACAATGGCGCGGAGTTGTGTACGAGATACTCAGGTCTTCAGGAACGTCTCCACGCACGCACAGCGCTCGCCGTCAGCGTGAACGGGCCATCCTGACGATCTCCGAGCAAGCGCTTGCGCATGCAGGCCTCGAGCTGCTGGCGGCGATCCTCCGGCAGCGACACGACGTAAGCGCCCCCAGGGCCTGCGCCTTTGGTAAACGGCTCCCAATAGTCGTTGAATGATGAGAACGCCTGGTCGATCACCAGCGGGCGCCTCGCGGACGTCGACGAGCCCGGCGCTTCTTCCAGAGATCGCCCAGCTGCCCCCTGGCGCGAAAGCTTCATGTGGCGCTCGTCCCTGGGCTCGATCGCCGGATCGAGTCGCGATGGCTTCGTCCCAGAAGAACCTGAGCATCTGCATGCCTGCGTCGTAGTCCCAGACACACGCGCTGACGGTGCCTTGCGCACGCGTCACGCGGCGCATTTCGGCGATCGCCTTGTTGTGATCGGGAATGAAATTCATGACGAGCAACGCCAACGTACTGATCGAACGATGCGTCCTTGAACTTCAACGCCCGGGCATCGCCCACTTCAAACTGCAGGCGGGTGGACTTGGCATTCTTCTGAGCGTAGGCGATGAACGCTTGCGATGGATCGATGCCGACGATCTCGCTCCGCGGGCATGCGCGCTTCCACCGCCGCCGCCACCGATCCCGTCCCGGTGCCCACGTCGAGCACGCGCTGGCCGTTCTTGACGCCGGCAAACGCAATGTAGGGCGGCGCGAGTAGTCGGCTCCAGCGGCCCATGAAGCGCTCGTAGCCAGCGCTCGCGGCGAACATCTTTGCTTCGGCCTCCGTCACTGTGGTGCTTAGAGCGAAACGCGATCCCGACCAAGCACGCGCCGCGACCAATAGAGACGAAAACACTGGTTCGGCCCGCGAATTTGTTCACCTTCGACTCCTTCCGTTGGTCAGCGGTCTGGATTGATCTCGCGAACAGGTCCTGCTCGGCCGCGGTCAGGGCGTTTGCTTGGCATTTCCTGCGATTGCGACCTCGATGGCCTTGTGCGACGAAGGTGTTAGGATCGGTCCGGCAGGTTCTGGCCAAGTTCGGGATTCTCGGGAAATGGGTGAGGCGCCGAATGACGGATCGGCAGTTCGCCTTCTGTGGCTTCCGGTTTGATCCCCGCACAGGCGAGCTTTGGGGCGACGGGAAGCAAGCGAGGTTCGACCCCGCGGGCCGCCGCTGTGTTCACCATGCTCGCCCAATGTGCCCCCAACCTCGTCTCAAGCAGGAGCTGTTCGAGCGGGTCTGGCGCGGCCTCGCGGTCGGCGACGACGCTGACCTCATGCATTCAGGAGCTGCGCCAAGCGCTCGGCGATGACGCGCGGGCCCCCGTTACATCGAGACGCGCCATCGCCGCGGCTATCGTCTGATCGAGCCGGTAACCGTCATCGGCGAAGCGGGGTTCTCGACCCCTCCAGCGTTGGACATCGCCACGCGGGCGCCGTTGCCCTGCCCGACCGTCCTTCGATCGCGGTTCTGCCGTTCGTCAAGCATGAGCGACGACGCCGACCAGGAGCACTTTGCCGACGGCATCACAGAGGACCTGATCACCGGACTTTCGCGCATTCGCTGGCTGTTCGTCATCGCGCGCAACTCGACCTTTCAATACAAAGGCAAGCACCCCGACGTCCGCCTGGTCGGCCGGAGCTTGGTGTCCGTTACGTCCTTGAAGGCAGCGTGCGCCGTCAGGGCAAGCGCTTGCGCATCACCGCGCAGCTCATAGAGGCGATAGGCGGCGGCCACCGTTGGGCCGAACGCTACGATCGCGAGCTCGGTGACATTTTCGCGGTTCAGGACGAGATCACCCGCAGCGTGGCCGCTGTCATCGAGCCTCGACTGCTGGCCGCAGAGGGCGTCCGCGCGCTTTCGCGCTCAGCCGACGACCTCGACGCTTGGGAGCTCGTGGCCCGCGCGCAAACGCGCCTCTGGCGCATGAGCAAACCTGATTTCGAGGCGGCGATCGGCGGCCTCGAAAGGGCAGTCAAGACCTATCCCGATTATGCCCCCGCCCGAAGCTTGCTGGCGTTTTCTCTCCTATTCGCGGTGCATATGGGTTGGCTCGATCGTGCGCGAGAGTTGCGCCGGGGGCATGAACAGGCGCTAGCGGCCACGTCCCTCGATGATCACGATCCTTGGGGCCACGTTGCGCTGGGCTATGAGGCTCTCATGGAGCGGCGTACGGAGGAATCGATTGCGGCCTTCAGGCGGGCCGTCGACCTCAACCCCAATTCTGCAGCCGCGCACGGGCACCTGGGCCACGGCTTGGCTTTTGCCGGGCGGGACCACGAGGCGATCCGCCATGCCGAAGAGGCCATCAGGCTCAGCCCTTTCGATCCGATGATGGTGCTCTTTCTGGGCACGATTGCCGTTAGTCACTACCTTGCCGGGCGGTATGCCGAGAGCCTTCGCTACGCGACCGAAGCGGCCCGAGCGCGCCCTGGTTTCCAAGGCGCACACCGCCTGCGGTGCGCAAGCCTGGCCCGGACAGGGCACATCGCCGAAGCCCGATCCCTGCTCGCAACGGTGCGGGCTGAGCAACCGCAGCTCTCGCTCGGGTGGATCGGGCGAACGTTCCCATACCAAACGCCCGAGCTCATGGAACGCTTCCTCGAAGGGCATGCGAATGGCGGGTCTGCGCGAGAGTTGAGTGGCAGCCTCGGGTCGATGCCGTGTGAAAACGTCAAAGCGCGACGACAGCCTAGAAAGCGGTTCCCCGGTTCCGACCATTCCGGCGCCTCGCGCGAGCGAAGCGCCTCCAGCGTCGTCGTCTGACTGCAAGGGAAAGCCAACTAACGCAAGCAGCCGGTGAAAGCTCGCGCTCGTCCGGACCACTCGGCACACGGCGACCTCCTCACGCGCAATCACAATGCTTTGAGCGCGCTCCCCATCAACCGGTCGGTGGACGCCACACGAGGGGGCGCTCCGCCATCTGTCCGGCACACGCAGCATTCTCTGCGTCGATGAAAAGGAGCACCGAATAATGCGCATTTCCTCTTGCTGCCGATTGCCGCGGCGCTGGCCGCCGCCGCAGTCGGATCGTCGAGCCAGGCCATCGCCAAGTCCCGCGGCGGCGACAACCGTCCAGCCCCGGTGGTCGCGATCACCGTACCCCACCGACGGTTCGCGACCATCGCACCACGGCCCCGTGGTTCGCGACCACCGCACGACGTGCGCCTGTGGTCCGCGATCATCGCGTCACCCCCAAGGTGAACGCCGACCGCGCCACAAGGTGACGCCGCCCCGACCGTCCGCGACCATCGCGCCGTCACGGTCCGCGACCACCGCGCCACCCCTACGGTCCGCGATCACCGCACCGCTCCGGCGGTCCGCGACCGCCGCTGCGGCAGGGGCGTAGCCGCCATCTCCGGCACGCCGCCGGCGAGGCGACAGTTGCCGTGAGGCAAGGGCTGGGTCGGGCGACAGCGGCGGCACCCACGCCGCAAGCGCGGAACCGCACTTCCGCGCGTTGCCCGACTTAACTCGGCTTTGTCTCCACCAGAAAGCGAGGTGCCGGCACCGGTCGCCGTGCCTGGGGCCCCGCCACCGCGAACACCTGCATTTTCAATCGATGCGATAGGAAAACAAATTTGCTTGTTGCACCCGCAGGTGCAGGATGGAGCGATATTTCTTCAGGCGGCGGAATTCGACGCCGGGCTTCCGGCGGCGTCGGTCCGCGAGCCTGTTGGCCGGCCCAATTGACCGGCGCCGGCCGTCCGATCCCGACGCATGCATAGTGGAGATGATCCGTGACTTCCTTGGTGCGCAGCCACGAACTCACAACGGCGTCGGCCCTGGCGCCCCGCTTCCATGCGCCGCGCCATGCGGGTAAGCCCTGGGATGCCGAGCGGCTGTCGGCGCTGATCGGCGATGTCTACGACGCGGCGCTCGATGCATCGCGATGGTTGGCTCGCTCTGCACAAGGCGAGAGAGTTCGTCGGCGGCTCGGCGGCCGCGCTCTTCAGCAAGGACGCATGCAGGCGAAGCCTCAACGTCTACTACGACGACGGCGGTGTCGACCCGCACTACAAGCAGCTCTACTTCGACACGTACGGCAAGCTCGACCCCGCCACGACGGGCCACGTCTACGGCAGATCGAGCAGCCCGTGAGCACGGTCGATCTCATCGACTACGACGAGTTCGTGGAGACGCGCTTCTACAAGGAGTGGGCGCAGCCGCAGCGGCTGGTGGATTTCACCAGCGCCGTGCTCGAGAGGTCGGCGACCAGCGCCGCCATGTTCGGCGTGTTCCGGCACGAGCGCGACGGCCTGCGTCGACGAGGAGACGAAGCCGGCGCATGCGGCTCATCGTTCCCCATATCCGCCGCGCGGTGCTGATCGGCCGGGTGATCGATCTCAAGACCGCCGAAGCCGCGACCTTCGCCGACACCGCTCGATGGCACTCAGCGCCGGCATGTTCCTTGTCGATGGCAGACGGGCGCATCGTCGCACGCCAACGCCAGCGGCCATGCCATGCTGGCGACGGCTCCGTGCTGCGCGCGGTCGTGCGGCAGGCTCGTCGCCACCGATACGAGCGCCGAGCCAGCGCGCTGAACGAGGATCTTTGCCATGGCCGGCAGCGGCGACGCGGCGGTCGGCATCAAGGGCATCGCCGTGCCGCTCGACGGCGCGCGACGGCGAGCGCCATGTCGCCCACGTGCTGCCGCTCACCTCCGGCGCGCGCCGCCGCGCCGGCTGCGCCTATGCGGCGGCCGCCGCGCTGTTCGTGCACAAGGCGGCGCTGGACACGCCAGTCCCCGCCGGAGGTCATCGCCAAGACCTTCAAGCTGACGCCGACCGAGCTGCGCGTGCTGCTCGCCATCGTGCAAGTCGGCGGCGTGCCGCGAGACCGCCGAGGCGCTCGGCATCGGCGAGTCGACGGTGAAGACCCACCTCCACCGCCTGTTCCGCAAGACCGGCGACCGGCCGCCAGGCCGACCTCGTCAAGCTGGTGGCCGGGTTTTGCCAGCCCGCTGGCTCGGTGCGCAGCAGCTGATCGAGCTCGCAGCGGCTCATTTGCCGCGTTGGCGGACCGGTCAACCACCAGCGATATGCGCAGGTCGCCCTCGGTCACGCAGCACCTCCGAGCGCCACGCCGCCGGCGCTGGGACGCACGGTGAAATCGGCGCTCGCGTTGCCCAGCGTGACGCTGCCGCAGCGTGACAGCCCCGCCATGCAGGGGGACGATCGGGTTGTTGAGTCGCACTTCGGCCTCGTCCGGGGACGGAACTGCGAGACCCAGCATCGACTGGATCAGCGAGAACGAGCGCCGCGGCGGCCCAGGCCTGCGGCGAGCAGGCGGCCGGATAGAGCGTGGGCCCGCGTCGCGCGGCGGCGCAAAGCCGCAATAGAGCTCCGGGATGCGGCGGTGGTCCAGGTAGGAGGTGGCGCCGCATCAGCGCCTCGAAGATGTCGATCGATGCCGCGCTTGTGCGCCGTACCTGGCCAGGCCCTGGGCGAGCAGGGCGTTGTCGTGCGGCCAGATCGATCCGTTGTGATAGGACATCGGATTGTAGCGCGCCTCGCCCTTGGCGACCGTGCGCACGCCCCAGCCGGAGTAGAAGTCGCGTGTCGCAGCAGCGCCGTCGGCGACGCGCGCGCCGCGCTCGGGCGCGGCGATGCCCGTGACCAGAGCGCGTGGCCGGCGTTGCTGGTGCGCACCCGGCAGGGCTGCTTTGCGCCGTCGAGCGCCAGCGCGTAGATGCCGATCTCCTCGCACCAGAAGGCCTCCTCGAACCGGCCGCGCAGCCGCTCGGCCTGCGCCGCGAGCACGCGCGGCGCGCTCGGCCAGGCCCAGCGCTCGCGCGCAGCGCGGCGGCCAGGCGCCTGGCGGCATAGGCGTAGCCCTGCACCTCGACGAGCGCGATCGGGCCCTCGGCCAGGCGTGCCGTCGGCGTGGAAGACGGAGTCGTGGAGTCCTTCCAGCCCTGGTTGGCCAGGCCCGTCTCGGCGCGCGCGCGCGTACTCGATGAAGCCGTCGCCGTCGCAGGTCGCCGGGCCGTCGATCCAGGCCAGCGCGCGCTCGATGGTCGGCCACAGCTCGCGGATCGAGCGCGCAGTCGCCGGTGCGCTCGACGTAGAGCGCCGGCGAGCATGACGAACAGCGGCGTCGCATCGACGCTGCCGTAGTAGTGGCCGAACGGGCACCTCGCCGCAGCGCCGCCATCTCGCCGCCGCGCATCTCGTGCAGGATCTTGCCGGGCTCGGCGTCGGCGTCGCGCGTCGTGCTCGCGTCGGCCTGCAGGCGCGCGAGGCGCTGCAGCACGCCGCGCGGCGATGGCCGGGATCGAGCCACAGCATCTGCAGCGCGGTGATGATGCCGTCGCGGCCGAAGGTCGTCGAATACCAGGGGATGCCGGCGTAGGGGTAAGGACCGTCCGGGCGTCGCCGTCATCAGCATGCAGAGGTCGGCCATCGACCGGCACGAGGATCTCGTTGACGACGCTGTTGGAGGTCTCGACCGACGCCGACGTCGCGCGTCGCCGACCTGAGCTCGCGACGCGAGCGCGGCCAGACCGCGAAAGAACGACCGGTCGGATCGCGGCAGCGCGCCGCGGCTGGCGACCGGTGACGAAGATCGTGCGCTTCGCGCTGCGGAGCAAGCGTCAGCGCGATAGGTCGGCGACGCTCTCCATGCAGCAATGGTCGGCGCCGGCTCGAAGCTGCAGCGTCGTCTCGGCGCATGCGCCCGTCGAGCCCGCGGTAGCTAGAGCGCGACGCCGCCGGCGCCCAGCACGCCGCTCCAGGTCTGGCCGCGCCGCTGCGCGCTGATGCCGCGCACCTCGAAGATGTCGGCGAAGTCGCTGGCGAACGCCAGCGAGCAGCGTGAAGCTCGACCGGCTGCGGCGCCGTGGTTCGATCAGCGCGATGCGCTCGCGCAGACGAGCCTGTCGCACAGGTAGATGGTGCGCGCGATGTGGCACGGTGTCCTTCGAGCAGCGACGATCTCGCATCGTCGGCGTAGATGTCCGGATTGGTCGAGGTCGACGTGGATAGCTGAGGTTGTCGTCGCTGATCGCCGAGCCGCAGCAGCAGGGGCTGCGTCGCCGTTGATCAGCAGCTCGAGGTGCGAGAGGTAGCGCGTGTCGCAGTCGAACAGGCCGTCGGCGCCGCCGGCGCTCGCGCCGATGTCGCCGTGGCTGTCGAACACGGCGAAGGTGTCGTTGTGCTTGAGGTTGCGGCGCGGCCGCGACGCGGCGCTCGGTCGCCGGAATGTAGAAGGGCGCCTCGCCGGCTGCGGCCGTCGGCACGGCGCCGCCGGCGGCCTGTCGCGGTGCGGCTCTTGGCATGCGACGCGCGCCCTTCCACGTGCCTCGGCGCTGGCGTGTCCGGGCCGATCGGCCCGCCGCGATGCGAGCGCTGCGCGGCGGGCCGCTCGAGCTACCGCTCCAGTGGCCTACTGCACGCTGCGGTGTCGCCGTCCGAGGTACACCAGGCGACAGCGCCGCGCCGCTCTGCCGCGCACCGGGCATCGAGGCTCCTGTAGATCTTCGACATAGTCGGTGGCCATGCGCGCGGCGGTGAAGCGCTCCTCGAAGCGGCGGCGCACGCGGCCGCGGTCGAGCGCGAGCAGGACGGCCGCCGAGCTTGCGCACGGCCTCCTCCCCGCTGTCGACGATGAAGCCGGTCACGCCCTCGTCGATCACCTCGGGCACCGAGCCGCGGTCGCAAAGCGAGCACGGGCGTGCCGCAGGCCATGGCCTCGATCATCGACCAGCCCGAACGGCTCCGGCCAGTCGATCGGGAACAGCAGCGCCGCGCGCCTCGCCGAGGAAGTCGGCCTTGCGGCGCTCGTCGATCTCGCCGATGAACTCGACCTCGGGTCGCCGTCAGCAGCGGGCTCGATCTCGGTCCGTGAAATACGTCGCGATCGACTCGATCGACCTTGGCGGCGATCTTCAGCGGCAATGCCGACGCGCGCGCGCGATGCGGATCGCCCGGTCGACGCCGCTTCTCGGGCGAGATGCGGCCGAGGAACGCGAGATAGCCGCCGCGCGGTTCGAGCGACGGCGCGCAGGTCGCGCGGCAGGCCGTGATGGACTGGTGCGCGACATAGTCGACGCGTTAGGGATCGGCTGCGCGCTGCGCATTCGAGATCGAGACCAGCCGCATCTCCGGAAAGCCGGCGATAGAGCGGTAGCAGGTCGGGCAGGTCCTGCCGGCCGTGCAGGGTCGTGACGCGTGCGGCGCGCCATGTCGCGGAAGACGCGGAAAATGAAACTGGTCCATATGGAAGTGCATGATGTCGAACTCGTCGGCGCATGCTGCGCACCTTGTCGAGCATCAGCATGTAGTACGGGATCGACGTCGCGCACAGCGCGTGTTGAGGCGCAGCGCGCTGCGCGCAGCACGGGACGAGCTTCGCCGCGGTGATGCGAGTCGCCGCTGGCGAACAAGCGTCACATCGTGACCCTGCGCGACGCAGCTCCTCGGTGAGGTAGGAGACGATTCGCTCGGTGCCGCCATACAAGCGCGGCGGCACGCTCTCCATCAGCGGCGCAACCTGGGCTATCTTCATGCAAAGGCATCCGAAGGGCGCCCGAGCCTGTCTCGATCATTACAAGACGGTGAAGCCGGCGCCAGTGAGGGCGATCTGCGGCCCTTAACTACGCTTCCCGCGAAGCAAAACGCACTTCGGCCCGCTGCAAAGTTCCGCAGCGCAGCAAAACCCCCGCGTGGGGACTACGCCATGCCCGGGCGCAGATGGCAGGCGGCGAAGTGGCCTGGGCTGAGCTCGCGCAGCGAGCGGCGGCTCGGTCGCGGCAGCGCGCCTCGGCGTAAGGGACAGCGGGTGTGGAAGCGGCAGCCGGGCGGCGGCGTTGATCGGGGCTCGGCACGTCGCCCTGCAGGATGATGCGCTTGCGCGCTGCGCTGGCGGGATCCGGGCACCGGCACGGCCGACAGCAGCGCCTCGGTGTAGGATGCTGCGGGCTGCGCGAACAGCGCGCGTCTTGTCGGCGCAGCTCGACGATGCGTGCCCAGATACATGACCGCGACGCGGTGCGAGATGTGCTCCACCACCGCCAGGTCGTGCGCGATGAAGAGATAGGCGACGCCGAAGTCGCGCTGCAGGTCCAGCAGCAGGTTGATCACCTGCGCCTGCACCGAGACGTCGAGCGCCGAGACCGGCTCGTCGCAGACGATCAGCTTGGGCTTGAGCGCCAGCGCGCGCGCGATGCCGATGCGCTGGCGCTGGCCGCCGGAGAACTCGTGCGGGATAGCGTGACCATCTGGTCGCGCGCGCAGGCCCACCTTGCTCGAACAGCGCGGCGACCGCCGCCTGATCTCGCGCCTGGCCGCCGGCGCGAAATTGCTGCATGCGGCTCGGCGACGATGTCCTTGCGCGCATGCGCGGGTTGAGCGACGAGATAGGGGTCCTGGAACACCACCTGCAGCTCGCTGGCGTCGCGGCCGCATCTGCGCAGCGCGACAGGTGCGTCGATGCGCTCGCCGTCGAGCGTGATCTCGCCTGCCGTCGGCTCGATCAGCTGCAGGATCAGCTTGCCGGCGGTGGACTTGCCGCAGCCGGATCTCGCCGACCAGCCCCAGCGTCTCGCCCGGCCTGATGCGTGAAGCGATGACGCCGTCGACGGCATGGACCGTGCCGGCTGAGCGGCCGAGCAGGCCGCGTGCGCACCGGAAAGTGCTTCGTGAGGTCCCTCGACCTCGAGCACGGACGGCGGCGCTCGGTCATGACGGCGCGCTCCCGCCAGCCGATCGGCTTCCCAGCAGGCGACCCAGTGCCCGGCGCGCTTTCTCCTCGAGCGGCGGATAGGCCGCTGGGCACTGCGCCGGTCGGCGATGCGCGGCAGTGCGGCGCAAAGATGCAGCCCTGCGATCGGCTTCCTTCAGCGACGGCACGATGCCCGGGATCTCGGCCAGCCGGTCGCGCGCCGTTGCCGGCCAGCGAGCGCATCCGAGCGCGCGGCACGGAACCGAGCAGAGCGCGCGCGTGTAGGGATGGCGCGGCTGCGCGAACAGCGCGCTCGACGGGCGCCTCCTCCACCTTGCGGCCGGCGTACATCACGACCACGCGCTGCGCCATCTCGGCGACCACGCCGAGGTCGTGGGTGATCAGGATGACGGCGGTGCCGGTCTCGCGCTTGAGCTGGCGCGATCAGGTCGAGGATCTGCGCCTGGATCGTGACGTCGAGCGCGGTGGTCGGCTCGTCGGCGATCAGCAGCTTCGGATTGCAGGCGAGCGCCATGGCGATCATCACGCGCTGGCGCATGCCGCCCGAGAGCTGGTGCGGATACTGCGTCGACGCGCTGCTCGGGCGTCGGGATGCCGACCAGCGCGCAGCATCTCGATCGCGCGCGCCGCGCGGCCTCGCGCGCGACGTCCGCTGGTGCAGCATGCAGCGCCTCGGCGATCTGGCCGGCCGACGGTGAGCACCGGGTTGAGCGACGTCATCGGCTCCTGGAAGATCATCGAGATCTCGGTTGCCGCGGATCGTCGCGCATCTCGCGCTCGGTCAGCGCGAGCAGGTCGCTGCCCTCGAAGCGTGATGCTGCCGCCGACGATGCGGCCCGGCGGCGACGCGATCGAGCCGCATGATCGAGAGCGACGGTGACGCTCTTGCCGCAGCCGGACTCGCCGACGACCGCCGAGCGTCTCGCCGGGCGTCGATCGTGAAGGAGACGCCGTCGACCGCGCGCACGACGCCGTCGCGGGTGAAGAAGTGCGTCTTGCAGGCCCTCGACTTCGAGCAGGGGCGCCAGCGCTCATGGTCTCACATGCTGCGGGCCAGGCGCGGATCGAGCGCGTCGCGCAGGCCGTCGCCCAGCAGGTTGACCGACAGCACCGTCAGCGACAGGAAGATGCCGGGAAAGAAGATCAGGTAGCCGGCGATCTGGAACAGGCGTGCGCGCCCTCGGCCATGATGTTGCCCCAGCTCGGGATGTTGGGCGGCGTGCCGGCGCCGAGGAACGACAGGATCGCCTCGGTGATCATGGCCGAGGCGCAGATGTAGGTCGCCTGCACCAGCAGCGGCGCCACGGTGTTCGGCAGGATGTGGCGCACGAGGATGCGCGGCAGTGCGCGTGCCGGCGGCGATCGCCGCCTCGACGTAGGGCTGCTCGCGCAAGCGTGAGCACCAGGCTGCGCACCAGCCGCGACGACGCGCGGCACCTCGGCGATGCGTGATGGCGAGGATCACGTTGCTCGACGCTGGCCTTGGTCAGCGCCATCAGCGCGATGGCGAGCAGCACCGGCGGGATCGACATCAGCCCGTCCATCACGCGCATGACGATGCGCGTCGAGCCAGCGCACGAAGCCGGTGACGAGGCCGATGGCGAGGCCGACGAGCGTGCTGACAGCGCGCGACCGACAAGCCGACCGCCAGCGAGACGCGCGCGCCGTAGACCACGCGGCTGTAGACGTCGCGCCCCAGCATGTCGGTGCCGAACCAGTATTCTGCCGACGGCTGCTTGCAGGCGCCGGCATCGGCGAGCATCGCCTGCGGATCGACGGTGCCGAGCCACGGCGCCAGCACGCGCCATGGCGATCATGAGCGCAGCAGCACGACGCCGCCGACGATCGCGCGTCGGATGCCGCCGCAGCGCGTCCTGATGCGCGCCAGGTCGGCGACGGCGATCTGGCCGGCGCGGACGCCGTCGGCGATCGCGGCCATCAGTATCGGATCCGCGGGTCGAACAACCGTGTAGCGACAGGTCGACCAGCGAGGTTGATCAGCACGTAGACGCGCGGAGAACAGCAGGATCACGCCCTGGATGATCGGATAGTCGCGGCGCAGGATGGCGTCGACCGTCAGCCGGCCGATGCCGGGAATCGCGAACACGCGTCTCGGTGACGACCGCGCCGCCGATCAGCAGCGCGATGCCGATGCCGATCGACCGTGACGATCGGCACCGCGGCGTTCTTGAGCGCATGCCGCATCAGCACGGCGCTCGGCGCGAGGCCCTTGGCGCTGCGCGGTGCGCACGTAGTCCTGCGCCAGCACGTCGAGCATGGTGGCGCGGGTGATGCGCGCGATCAGCGCGATGTAGACGGTGCCGAGCGCCGATGCGACGGCAGGATCAGGTGGCGCAGCCACGGCCACAAGCCCTCGCGGATCGGCGTGTAGCCCTGCACCGGCAGCCAGTCGAGCTCGATCGCGAACACGTAGATCAGCAGATAGGCGAGCACGAACACCGGCACCGAGAAGCCGAGCACCGAGAACAGCCATCACCAGCGCGGTCGATCCAGCTGCCGGCCTGCGCAGGCCGCGATCACGCCGAGCGGCACGGCGATCAGCACCGCGACGACCAGCGTGCAGAGCGTCGAGCGACAGCGTCGGCTCGATGCGCTGCGCCGATCAGCTGCGTCACCGGCAGGTTGGTGAAGATCGAGATGCCGAGATCGCCGTGCAGCACGGCCGCCAGACCCAGTCGCCGAAGCGGATCAGGAACGGCTGGTCGAGGCCCGAGCTTGTCGCGGATGCGCTCGATGTCGTCGTTGGTGGCGACGTCGCCGGCGATGATCGCAGCCGGGTCGCCGGGCGTGAGGTAGAGCAGCGAGAAGACGACGAACGCGACCACCGCCGATGACCGACGATGCGTCGCGAACAGCACGCTTCGGATGTACGTAGGCGAGCACTGCATACGCGCGCGCGAGCACGAGCCGCTACTTCTTCTCGACGTTCCAGAGGAAGGTCGATCGGCGGCAGATCATGAGCCCCGAGATGTTCGATCGGAAGGCCGTCGGGATGATGAACTGCGCCGGTCGGGATGAACGGCACGGACTCGAAGCGCGTGCTGCTGCACTGCGTCGCGCGCAGCTTCTTCTGCGTCGGCCGAATCGGTCGCGTTGAACCAGCGCCTCGCGCAGCTCCTCCATCTTCGGCGTCGGTCGGCCAGCCGAACCACGACTTTCTCGCCCGATGCCGCGCATCGGGAAGTTGACTGGCGGGGTTGGCCATGTCGGGGCCGACCAGCCAGGTGTGGAAGATGTTCCAGCCGCCCTTGTCGACCGGCTCCTTCGACCGCGCGGCGGGTGATCAGCGTGCCCCAGTCGCCTGCCTGCAGCTCGGCGTTGAGCCCGAGCTTGCTGCAGCAGCTCGGCGGTGAGCAGCGACTGCGAGTGCACGATCGGCTGATCGGTCGCGTCGATGATGACGATCTTCTCGCCCTTGTAGCCCGGCCTCCTTGATCAGCTGCTTGGCCTTGTCGAAGTCGCGCTTGCCGTTCAGCGGCTCCGCGCCGACCTCGCGTCGACGAGCGGCGTGCCGCAGGTGAAGAACGAGTAGCACGGCTTGCCCGTTCTTCGGCGTCGCCGGCGATGCCGAGCACGTAGTCCTGCTGGTTGACGGCGTAGAGCAGCGCCTGGCGCATCTTCGCGTTGTTGAACGGCGGATGCAGCTGAAGTTGAAGCGGATCATCCCCATCGAGCCGAGCGGGTCGATGTTCTCGACCTTGATGTCCTTGTTCTTGCGTGAGCAGCGGGATGAGATCGGGCGGCACCTGCTCCCACCAGTCGACCTCGCCGGCGTTGAGCGCCGCGGCGGCGGTGGCCGAGTCCGGGATGTAGATCCACTCGACGCGATCGACCTTCGACGACCTTGCCGCCCGAGGCCCACGACGGCGGCTCCTTGCGCGGCACGTAGTCGGTGTTCTTCACGTAGACCACCTTGTTGCCGGGCACCCATTCCGTCTTGCACCATCTTGAACGGGCCGGAGCCGATCGACTCGGTGATGTTCTGTGAACGCGTCGGTCTTGGCGATGCGCTCCGGCATGATGAACGGCACGTTCGACGACGGCTTCGCCAGCGCATCGAGCGTGAGCGCGAACGGCTTCTTCAGCTTGAGCGTGAAGGTCTTGTCGTTCGACCGCGCGTCCACGACGTCGGTCAGCCTCGGCGAGCTTCTGGCCGAGCGCGTCGCGCTTGCGCCCAGCGCTCGATCGAGGCGATGCAGTCGGCCGAGCGCACCGGCTGCGCCGTCGTGGAACTTGCAGCCCGTCGCGCAGCGTGAACGTGTAGGTGAGCTTGTCGTCGCAGATGCTCCAGCTTGTCCACCATCTGCGGCTGGACCTCGAACTTGTCGTTCATCGCGAACAGCGTGCCGCAGACCATGTGGATGCGCAGCTGCGCGCGACGTAGGCGGTGGTCGCAGATCGGGCTCGAGGCTGCGCAGGTCCGCCTCGGGCACGAACCTGAGCGTTTCGTCGCAGCCGCGGCGGGCGCGCGTGAAAGACGCCGCCGGCGAACGCGGCTGCGAGCAGCAGCGTTGCGCCGGCCGCCGCCCGTAGCTTGGCGAGATGTCATCAGCGTCCCCTTCTGCACGCGACGAGATCCTGCCCGTGGCTCCAGCCGGCCACGCGCATGGCTGTATGTTAGTGGGGGCGCGGGAGACGGGCACCAGACGCAAACCGGGGCAGCGTGCTCACACGCCGGTCACGCGACCAGCGCGCAAGGCCGCTCTGGCGCGACCGGAGAAGGCGCAATGCAGAAAGATCCGACGTTTAGCCTTGCCGACGATCCGGGCGCGGCGCGGGACCTCGACCGGAGGCCGTCGCGCCCGCGCAGCTGTCGCCGGCTCGCGCTGGTGCAGCGCTACCTCGACCGCATCGCCGCGAAGCCGACCCGCACGTGCAATGCTGGCGCTGGTGGCCGACGCACGAGCGGGCACTGGAGCGCGCGCAGCGAGCGCGAGCGCGGAGGCGGCGGAGGGACGGCATGCGCGGGCCGCTGCACGGGCGTGCCGGTGGCGATCGGGCGACATCATCGACGTCGAGGGGCTGCCCCTCGCGGGCCAACAGCCGCCCGCGCGCGTCACGCAGCCGCCGGCCGGCAACGACGCGGAAGATGGTGCTGGCGCTGGCTAGACTGCCGGCGCGGTCGTGCTGGGCAAGGTGCACACCACCGGAGTTCGCGTTCTTCGACCCCCGCCGGCGCGCAATCCCCACAACCTCTCGCGCACACGCCGGGCGGCTCGAGCTCCGGGCTCGGCGGCGGCGGTGGCCGGCGGCATGCCGCGCCGATGGCGCGCGGGCACGCAGACGGTGGCGTCGGTCAACCGGCCGGGCGGCGTCACTGCGGCATTGCGGCGTTCAAGCCGAGCACGCGCAGCCTGGCCGACGTTCGGCATCACGCCGCTGGCCGCGCCCTACGACACGCCCGGTCTCTACGGCTGGAGCGTGGACGACGCGGTCGCTCGTCGTACGAGGCGATCGCGCCGGCCTTCCTGCGATCCAGAGGCGAGCCCAACCCAGCCACGAAGATTTCTCTCTGCATTCTCTGACGACCCGCACATCTCCTGGACGCCATCCCCGAGATCAAGGCGGCGCTCGGCCGGATCGCGATGCCTTCTAGAGCCGGGCACGCGGCTGAGCGCCCAAGTCGCCGATCCCCTTCGAGCAGCTGTTCAAGATCCAGCGCTTCGACCGTGGCCTACGAGGCCGGCTGCGCCCCAGCACTCTCCCTCGACACCGGCCGGAAGCGGGCGAGAAGATCACGGCGCTCGTTCGCGGGGCTCGAGATCCCGCCCGGCCAATACCTGGACGAGCGCGGCGAGATCGACGGCATGCGCTGTGACGCTGTTCGAAAACTCTGGCGGCCGACGTGTTCAGGTTAGCCACCGCGCCACGGCACCGGAGGGTTCTCGGCTGACCGGCGATCCGGGCAAGACGCCCGCCATGGACCGCGCTCGGCGGCCCGATCGTGTCGCTACCGGCGCAGGGTTTGCCGACAACGGCCTGCCGGATCGGCTGCATCTCACCGCCCGCCCCGGCGCCGACGCGCGGACCTGTGCGCCTGGGCCCGCCAACTCGCGGAACTAGTCGCTTGACCAAGCTTGCGATGCGTATGCGGCATATGCCGCCTCCACACCGGCGCCGGCCGGCAGGAGAACCCGGCGCGCCGCAGCACCGCCTCCAGCGCGCCGAGGCAGATAGCACGTTCTGCTTGCGGCAGCTGTAGCCCATGGTGCCGATGCGCCAGATGCGGCCGCGCAGGGGCCCGAACGACGTGCCGATCTCGATGCCGAAGTCGTCGAGCATGGCGCGCGCGCACCCTGTCGCCGTCGACGCCCGTCGGGAATACGCACGCCGGTGATGTTGGCCATGCTTGTGGCGCTGCGTCGCCGAAGAGCGTCGAGCCCCATCGCCTCGAGGCCCGCGCGCCAGCGCGCGGCTCGCCGTGCGGCGTGGCGCGCGAAGCGCTTCTGCAGCCCCGTCGCGCAGGACGCGGCGCGCGCACTCGCGCGCCGCGTACAGCATGGAGGTCGCCTCGGTGTGGTGGTTGAGCCGCGCTCGCCCCAGTAGTCCATCAGCAGCTGGCGTCAGAATAGTTGGACTGGATGCACGTCTGCTCCGGCGCGACGGCCGACGCGGCCGGATGCCGGCTCGCGCGTGCCGGCGCCGCAGACCACCGCCTGACCGCTCAGCTGAAGGTGACGGGCGCCGAGCCGGGCGGGCCCGGACAGGCATTTCGCAGTCCGGCCGAGGCGGCATCGACGTCCCAAGCGATCGACCGGAAAATCGCACGCCCCCAGCGTCGGCGGTGGCGTCGACATAGAGGAGCGCAGTCATGGCGTTGGGCAGATCTGCCGATCTCCTCAGCGGCTGGCCAGCATGGTGGTCGAGGTATCGCCATGGCACGCAGCGCACGAGCTTCGGCCGCGCCGCGCTTGATCGCTGCCTCGACCGCGTCCGGCCAGAAGACGGTCGCCCCACTCGGTCGTCGCACGTGGTGCGACCTCGGCGCCAGCAGCGCGGACGGCGATCTCGGCCAGCAGGTGGCCGAAGCGGCCCGAACTCGGACCACGAGCGCGGTCGCCGGGCTCGATCAGGACACCAGCGACGCCTCGATGCCGCCGCGCGCCGTGCCATCGACCGAGAGCGACCAGCGGTTGCGGCTCTGGAACAGCTGCCGCAGCAGCGCCATCGTCTCGTTCATGATAGCCGTGAACTCAGGATCGAACTGGCCCGAGTAGCGGCATCGCCATGGCGCGCAGCACGCGCGGGATCGACGTTGACCGGGCTGTGGGCCCCACCAGCAGTCGCGGACTTCTGGATCCAGCTCTTCGAACAGGGTCGCTGGAGCTGGTGGTCGGGTGGACATGCTGGCGCCCGCCTGCGGAGACTTGCTGACACTCGTCCGGCGCGGGGCGGCATCCTACCCCTTGGCCGGCTCGACCTTCGCTGCGCCGTCACGGATCTGGCTGCACATACAGATCGAGGTCCCACGGAAAGAGATCCGACAAACCGGGGAAACCTGGTGATGAACGTATGGCAGAGTGGCGCACCCGCCGGCTTCGCGCCACCGTGGTGAAGTGCGCCTCCGGCAGTATCTCTCGCACGATCCTGCCGTCTTGCCGGTGTCGGTCAGGTCGTCGATCAGCAGCACGCCCTTGCCGTGCCGCTGCCGATGGCGTGCACCGACGGGGCGCATCGTCTTCGAGCACCCTTGATGTCGCCTGATGCAGTAGTCGTGGTAGCTGCGACCACGCAGCCACGGTCCATCAGGCGTGGCTGTCGAGCTCGGCGCGCCACGATGGCCGCCGGCACGAGCCCGCCGCGCGTGATGCGGACACGATGGCCTTCGAACGGGCCCTTGTCGGCCAGCCGCCAGGCCAGCGCTCGCGCGTCGCGGTGGAACTGGTCCCAGGAGACGGGAAGGACTTGCGAGGAGGCAGGTTGGGACCATCGGTGCAACCGGGCGGCCGAGCGCCGAGTGACCGCCGTCGGATGGCGATCACTGCGCGGGCAAGCCAATGCGCGGCGGCGTTTGCCGACACCGATGTGCAGGTCTTGCCGCAAAGCCGATGGCCAGCCGCTGTTTCATGTGTCAAAGAAAGCCGCCATTCCGCGGGGCCGCCGCGCCGCCGATAGGATTGCGCAGGGGCATGGGTCGTCGCTGGCGATGGCGATTGATCGGCGGCTGCACGAGGGGAGCGTCCATGATCCACCCATCCGTATCCGCAAGGCTCGCCGCCTGGCCTGTGCGGTCGCCATCTGGCCTGGTGTCGCCCGCCAGCAGCAGCGCAGACGCCGGTGAAGTTCACCCTCGACTGGCGCTTCGAGGGCCGGCAGCGCCCTTCACGGTGGCGCTCGACAAGGGCTACTTCAAAGCCGAGGGCCTCGACGTGACCATCGACACGGGCAGCGGCTCGCGCGAGTCGATCCCGCGGGTGGCCTCGGGCACCTACGACATCGGCGCCGGCGACGTGAACTCGCTGATCCGCTTCCGCGACGAGAACCCGACGATCGACCTCAAGGCCGTCATGATGGTCTACGACCGGCCGCCGTTCGCCATCGTCGGCCGCAAGAGCAAGGGCATCGCGCCCGATCCCAAGAGCCTCGGTGGGCAAGAAGTTCGGCGCGCCGGCCGCCGACGGCGCCTATGCCCAGTGGCCGATCTTCAAGTCGGTCAACAAGCTCGACGACTGCAGGCCATGAAATTCGAGAACGTCGGCTTTCCCGTGCGCGAGCCGATGCTGGCCTCCGGCGAGGTCGATGCCGTGTTCGGCTTCTCGTTCTCGGTCTACATGAACCTGAAGTCGCGCGGCGTGCCCGTCGACGACATCGTGCTGATCCTGATGAGCGACCACGGCGTCGGAGCTCTACGGCAACGTGCTGATGGTGAGCCCGAAGTTCGCCGCCGAGAAGCCCGAGGCCGTCAAGGGCTTCATCAAGGCGCTGACCAAGGGCCTGCGCGACACCGTCGCCGACCCGGCCGCCGCCACCGCCACCGTCATCAAGCGCAACGACGTGGCCAAGCAGGAGGTGGAGAAGGAGCGGCTCGAGCTGTCGCTGACGCAGAACTTCGTCACGCCCTGGGTCAAGGCCAACGGCTACGGCGGCATCGACCAGGCCCGCTTCGCCAAGTCCATCGACCAGATCGGCCTCACCTTCAACTTCAAGTCGAAGCCGAAGGTGGAGGACATCTTCACCGAGGCGTTCCTGCCGCCGCCCGCGGAGCGCAAGGTGAACTGAGTGTCATCCCGGAATTTCGCAGAAGCGAAGTATCCGGGCACCCAGATGCCATCGCGATGCTCGCTCGCGACCCTCTCGTCCGGCGCCTCTCGCGCTACGCAGCGAGGCACGAGGGTGACATGACGCGCTTCGTCGAGATCGACAACGTCACGCACGCCTACGGCGGGCGAGGGCGGCGTCATCGCCGTCGACAAGCTCACGCTCTCCATCGCCGAAGGCGAGTTCGCCGCCGTCGTCGGCCCGTCGGGCTGCGGCAAGTCGACCTTGATGAAGCTGGTGACGGGGCTGCAGTTTCCCCAGGCCGGCGCCATCGCGGTCGGCGGCGCGCAAGGTCGCGGGCCCGCTCAAGATCGCCGGCATGGCCTTCCAGGCGCCGAGCCTGCTGCCCTGGCGCAGCACGCTCGAGAACATCCTGCTGCCGCTGGAGATCGTGCAGCCGCACCGCAAGCGCCTGCGCGTCCGAGCGCGGCGCCTACATCGCCAAGGTCGAGGCGCTGCTGGCGCAGGTGGGCCTCGGCGGCCTCGGCGCCAAGTATCCCTGGGAGCTGTCGGGCGGCATGCAGCAGCGCGCCTCGCTGTGCCGCGCGCTGATCCACGAGCCGCAGCTGCTCGATGCTGGACGAGCCGTTCGCGCGCGCTCGACAGCTTCACGCGCGAGGAGCTGTGGTGCGTGATGCGCGACCTGCACGCGGCGACGGCCCGTGACCATCATCCTCGTGCACGCACGACCTGCGCGAGGCGGCCTTCCTGGCCGACCGCGTCTTCTGCATGAGCGCACGGCCCGGCCGCATCATCGCCGAGCGCCGCGTCGACGTTTCCCGCGCCGCGCAGCCTCGAGGTCACCTACACGACCGAGTTCACCGACCTGGTCCACGATCTGCGCTCGCAGATCGCCAGCGCGAGGCAGGCCTGATGCGCACCGGCACGCAACGCGGCGCGATCGCGGCGGCGCCCTACGTCTTCACCGTCGTCTTCTTCGCGCTGTGGGAGGCGGCCTGCCGGCTCTTCAAGATCCCGGTCTTCTTCCTGCCGGCGCCCAGCGTGATCGCCCAGGCCATGCGTCGAGTACTGGTGGCAGCTGCTGTTCCACTCCTTCCACACGCTGTGGATGACGGTTGCCGGCTTCGGCATCGCCGTGGTGTTCGGCATTCTGCTCGGCATCGCGCTCGGCGCCTCGCGCATCGTCAACGCCGGCACCCAGCCGCTGCTGGTCGGCTTCAACGCCATCCCCAAGGTCGCCGTGGTGCCGATCCTGATCCTGTGGTTCGGGGTCGGCTGGATCCCGCCGGTCATGACGGCGTTCCTGATCTCGTTCTTCCCCATCGTGGTCAACGTCGCGACCGGGCCTCTCCACCATCGAGCCGGAGCTGGAGGACGTGATGAAGGCGCTGGGCGCGAAGAAGTGGGACATCATGCGTCAAGATCGGCATCCCGCGCTCGATGCCCTACCTCTTCGCCTCGCTCAAGGTGGCCATCACGCTCGCCTACGTCGGCTCGGTGATCGCCGAGTCCAACGCCTCGCGCTACGGCATCGGCAACCTGATCACGCGCGCCAGCGCCGACTTCAACGTGCCGCTGGTGTTCGCGCGCGCTGATCGCGCTCGCCATCCTCGGCGTCATCATCTACGCGGCGACCGTCGAGCTCGAGCGCCGCACGACCGGCTGGGCCCACCGCTCCGGCATGGGCCAGGGGTGAGCGGGCCCTCAGTCCGCCGGCACTCCAGCGGCGCGATATCGTTGCGATCCTGGAACTGACGCTTCGAACATCGGCGACGCCAGCGTCGCCTGCACGTGCAGCGTGGCCTCGCCCGCGTTGCGGAGTGCCGCGCCGGCCGGCCGCGGGCTTGGCACGAGCAGCGGACTGGCCGGCCGTGCGAGCGCCGCGCTCGCCCATCGCCGAGCCAGACACCTCGGCCTCGGCCGGCGAGCACGGTCAGCACCTCCTCGACGGCGTGCAGGTGCGTCGGCGCGCCCCTTGGCCCGGCTCGCACACACTCGCCTGGAAGACGCAGAGCTGCGCCGCGCCCGGTCAGGCCGCCGACGCGCAACGCGGGTGGTGACGCCTTGGCGCCACTCCTCGCTCGTCTCGGCGCTCGTGGTCGACAACGTGCTTGGAGATCATGCGCCACTCCCTCTCCCCACGCATCGCCTCGACCGTTCGACAATCTCCCCCAGCGTGGGAGGGCCGCCAGGGGTGAGGGGCAGCCTGATACGCCGTGCTGAGCCTGTTTCGCCTCACTTAACCCTCTCCCCGCAAGCGGGGAGAGGGGATCGCTGCGGGCGGGCGCAGCGTAAGGCGAGCGCTCGCGCGCGACGTGCTCGCCGGCGTGCCGGTCGCCGACGAAGCGCCCATCGCGCACCACGGTCCTCCCGCGCACGATGGTCGTCACCGGCCAGCCCGTCACCTCGATGCCCTCGTAGGGCGTGTAGTCGGAGCCGTGGTGCAGCAGCGACTGCGAGATCGTCACCTTGCGCTCCGGGTCCCAGATGGCGATGTCGGCGTCGGCGCCGACGGCGATCGTGCCCTTGCGTCGGATGCAGGCCGTACATCTTGGCGTGGTTGGTCGCGGTCAGCGCCACGAACTCGTTCGAGCGTGATGCGCCCCTTCACCACGCCTTCCGAGAACAGGATCGGCAGCCGCGTCTCGACGCCGGGAATGCCGTTCGGCACCCAGCGGAAGCTGGTGCGGCCCTTCGGCGTGAGCTTGCCCTGCGGGATCGTCGTAGCGGAACGGGCAGTGGTCGGAGGAGAACACCTGGAACACGCCCGTCTCCAGCCCCAGCCAGCAGGCCTTCTGGCTGGCCTCGTCGCGCGGCGGCGGGCTGCACACGTACTTGGCGCCCTCCATGTTGAGGCCGTCCAGGTCCTTCTCGGTCAGCACCAGGTACTGCGGGCAGGTCTCGCCGAACACCTTCAGGCCGCGCTGCTGCGCCCAGCGGATCTGCTCCATCGACTCGCCGTTCGAGACGTGCACGATCATGATCGGCACGTCGACCAGCTCGGCCAGGCTGATCGCCCGGTGCGTCGCCTCGCGCTCGACCGGGATCGGCCGCGAGGTGGCGTGGAACTTCGGCGCGGTGTTGCCGGCGCGCTCCAGCCGCTCGGTGAGGAAGCGGATGGCGTCGTAGTTCTCGGCGTGCACCATCACCAGCGCGCCGGTCTCGCGCGCGGTCGAGAACACCTCCAGCAGCTGGATGTCGCTGCAGCGCCAGGTCCTGCGTAGGTCATGAACACCTTGAAGGAGGTGTAGCCGTCGCCGACCAGCGCCGGCAGCTCCTGGCCCAGCACGTGCGGCGTCGGGTCGGAGATGATCGAGGTGGAAGCTGACGTCGACGTGGCAGCTGCCCTCGGCCTTGGCGTGATAGTCCTTCACCGCCTGGCGCAGGCTCTGGCCCTTCTGCTGCATGCAGAACGGCATCACCAGCGTGTTGCCGCCGAACGCCGCCGCGCGCGTGCCGCTCTCGAAGTCGTCGGCCATGACGATGCCGGGCCCGCTCGGCTGGGCGAAGTGCACGTGGCTGTCGATGCCGCCGGGCAGCACCAGCCTGCCGCGCGCGTCGATCACCTCGTCGGCCGCGCCCAGGTCCTCGCCGAGCGCCACGATCTTGCCGCCGCGGATGCCGACGTCGCAGGCGACGGTGTCGCTGGCGTTGGCGCACGCGCCCGCCGCGGATGATGGTGTCGAGCTTGCTCATCAGCTGCCTCTATAGGTCGAATAGCTCCAGGGCGCTCGCCAGCAGCGGCACGTGGTAGTGCCCTCGGGCTCGGCGATGGCGAACCGGATCGGCACGACATCGAGGAACGGCGGGTCGGCCGCTGCGATGCCCCTGGCGGCGAAATAGGCGCCGATGTGGAAGGCGATCTCGTAGGTGCCGATGCGCAGCGGCGCGCCGGCCAGCAGCGGCTCGTCGGTGCGCCCGTCGGCGTTGGTGATGGTCTCCTCTCAGCAGGCCCTCGGCGCTCGCCCCGCGCTCCGTGAGCACGACCCTGACGCCCGCGGCCGGCTTGCCGGACACCGTATCCAGCACGTGCGTCGAGAGCCGCCCGTCGGTCTTCGGCTTGCCCGGCCCATCGACCGCCTCGACGAGCCGCAGCCGCGCGATGTGGCCGATCTCCACGCAGCGCCGCCGCCCGCTCCGCGTCGGGGCTGTTGCCCAGCCGGCGCTCGAAATTGTCGAGGATGGAATCGCGCGTGCCGGCGCACGCAGATGATGAAGGGAAAGCCGAAGCGCTGGCGATAGGCCGCGTTCAGCCGCTCGAAGCGCGCGAACTCTGCCTCGCTCAGCCGGTCGAGCCCGAGGCTGCCCTGCTCCGCGGCGCGACTCCGCTGGTCATGGCGCCGGCACGCGCGACCTTGCTGCCGAGCTCCGGGTGGCCGCGGATCGAGGCGCGAGCTGCTCAGCCTCGCTCGCGGCCGCCACCCGCTCGCCCTATGACCGCGCAGAGGTCGGCGATCAGTGGCGAAGGGCGCTTGGCAAAGCCCGCTCCGGCGACCCAGGGCGCCTTCTCGAACATGCCGCCAAGCACCCCGACGAAGGCGTCGCGGTCGGCAGCATTCAATTCGTCCAGGGTCGGCACCGGTCCGATGACCTCTGTTCCGTTGCGAGAATGTGGCGCGTCTGTGCGCCGCCGTCCGCGTCGGCGTCAGACCTGGACGGAAACCTCTGCACAATTGAGGTGACGCGGTTTGACGTTTGGAGCGTCGGTGAGGGTCGCTTCGGCGCTTGGGCCGTCCGCGGACATCTGGTTCAGCTCGATGGCGTTGGCCGCCAGCGAGAAGTAGCGCACCTGCCTGTGACCGCCGCCACGCTCGAGCGTGCCGAAGGTGCGCTCCACCGCAGCGCCTCCCTGCTGGACGCGGTCTTGCAGCGAACCTGACGCACTCGCCCCTGCCCTGAGTCTGGGGCGGTCCTGAAGCTCGCGTCAGCCCAGCACGCAACCGGGCCGGAACCGGATTGCTCCGGCCGCGTTCAAGGTTGCAGCCGCGTCACCGACCCGGTGCGCCCTGCAATGCGCGGCTAAGGAGCACTCATGACCGACATCAAATCGCTGCTCATCGGCGCGCTTCTGGTCGCCGTGCTGGTGCTCGGCTACCTGTTTTGGGAGCGCCAGCGCAACACCGTCGAGATCAGGCTGCCTTCGGTCATGATCGAGAAGCGGTAGCCGCCGTCACGCCAGCGCCAACAGACCACGGCGGGCAGGGAAGCTAGCCCCGCCGCCGCTCGCGATGGCCGCCACCGCCGCGATCGCCGCGGTCGCGGCGCGGCGGACGGCTCTCGGAACTGCTCCTCCGGCTCGCCCTCGGCGCGCGGGATTTCTTGCCGGTCGCCTGGTCGACGATCTTCATGGACAGGCGCACCTTGCCGCGGTCGTCGAAGCCCAGCAGCTTGACGCAGACCTCCTGGCCTTCCTTGACGACCTCGCCGACGGTCTCGGGCCGGCCCTGCGTCAGCTGCGAGATGTGCACCAGCCCGTCCTTGGCGCCGAAGAAGTTCACGAAGGCGCCGAACTCCATGATCTTGACGACCTTGCCCTTGTAGATCTGTGCCGACCTCGGGCTCCGACGTGATGGCCTTGATGCGGTTCAGCGCCGCCTCGATCGCCTCGCGCTTGGCGGCGGCGATCTTGATGGTGCCGTCGTCCTCGATGTCGATCTTGGCGCCGCGATCTGGGCCACGATCTCGCGGATCACCGAGCCGCCCGAGCCGATCACCTCGCGGATCTTGTCGACCGGGATCTTGATGGTCTCGATGCGCGGCGCGTGCTCGCCGAGCTCGGTGCGGGCGCCCGTGAGGGCCTTGCCCATCTCGCCCAGGATGTGCAGGCGGCCGGCGTTGGCCTGCTCCAGCGCCTGCGCGCATGATCTCCTCGGTGATGCCGGTGATCTTGATGTCCATCTGCAGCGAGGTGACGCCCTTCTCGGTGCCGGCCACCTTGAAGTCCATGTCGCCCAGGTGGTCCTCGTCGCCCAGGATGTCGGAGAGCACGGCGAAGCTGTTGCCCTCCTTGATGAGGCCCATGGCGATGCCGGCAACGGGGCGCTTCAGCGGCACGCCGGCATCCATCAGCGCCAGCGAGGCGCCGCACACGGACGCCATCGACGAGGAGCCGTTGGATTCGGTGATCTCGGAGACCACGCGCACCGTGTAGGGAAATTCCTCGGGCGTCGGCATCAGCGGATGCACGGCGCGCCAGGCGAGCTTGCCGTGGCCGATCTCGCGCCGGCCGGGCGAGCCCATGCGGCCGGTCTCGCCCACCGAGTAGGGCGGGAAGTTGTAGTGCAGCAGGAAGCGCTCCTTGCGCGTGCCCTCCAGCGCGTCGATGTACTGCTCGTCCTCGCCGGTGCCGAGCGTGGCGACGACGAGGGCCTGCGTCTCGCCGCGGGTGAACAGCGCCGAGCCGTGCGTGCGCGGCAGCACGTGCACCTCGGAGACGGATCGGCCGCACGGTCTTGCAGATCGCGGCCGTCGATGCGCTTGCCTGAGTCGTGATGATGTCGCCGCGCACGACATCCTGCTCGAGGCCCTTGAACACGGAGCCCAGCAGCACCTGCTCGCTGGCGTCGGCGTCGGCGGGCAGCAGCTCCTTCTTGACCTTGGCGCTGGCCGCCTCGATCAGCTCGTGGCGCTTCTGCTTCTCGGGCGTCGCAAACGCCTTGCGCAGGTCGGCCTCCGACCAGCGCCTTGACCTTGTCGACGTACTTGGACTTGTCGGGCGGCTGGAAGTCCCACGGCTCCTTGGCGCGCCTTCTCGGCCAGCTTGATGATGGCGTCGATCACCGGCTGGAAGCCGCGGTGGCCGAACATGACGGCCTCGAGCATCTGCTTCTCGGGCAGCTCCTTGGCCTCCGATTCCACCATCATCACGGCGTCGCCGGTGCCGGCCACGACCAGGTCGAGCTCGCTCTTCGCCATCTCGTCGATCATGGGGTTGAGCACGAACTCGCCGTCGATGACGCCGACGCGGGCGCCGCCGATCGGGCCGAGGAACGGCACGCCCGACAGCGTCAGCGCCGCGCGAGGCCGCGACCATGGCGACGATGTCAGGGTCGTTCTCCATGTCGTGGGAGAGCACCGTGACGACGACCTGCGTCTCGTGCTTGAAGCCCTCCACGAACAGCGGCCGGATCGGCCGGTCGATCAGGCGCGAGGTCAGCGTCTCCTTCTCGGTCGGGACGGCCCTCGCGCTTGAAATAGCCGCCGGGGATCTTGCCGGCGGCGTAAGGTCTTCTCCTGGTAGTTGACGGTGAGCGGAAAGAAGTCGATGCCGGGTCGCGGCGCTCTTCTCGGCGACCACCGTCGCCAGCACGCTCGTCTCGCCGTATTGGGCGAGCACCGCGGCGTCGGCCTGGCGCGCCATGCGGCCGGTCTCGAGGCTCAGCTTGCGTCCGCCCCATTCGATTTCCACACGTTGTGTTTCGAACATCTGTCTCGTCTCGTTTCTCGTTGTCTCGTTGCGTTCGAAAGCGTCAAGCGCCGCACTTCCTGCAGGAAGCCGGCCCACATCTGCCATCTCGTTCGAGGCAACGTGAGCTTGCTCCCGCGCCGGACAGGCGTCCCGCTAGCGGCGAATTCCCAAACGCTCGATGATCTTCTGGTAGCGCCCCTCGTCCTTGGCTCTTGACGTGGTCGAGGAGCCGGCGGCGCAGGCTCACCATCTTGAGCAGGCCGCGCCGCGAATGATTGTCGCTTCTTGTGTAGCTTGAAGTGCTCGGTGAGCCCATTGATGCGCTCGGTGAGGAGCGCCACCTGCACCTCCGGCGAGCCTGTATCGCCTTTCTTGGTTGCGTATTCCTTGACGACTTGCAGCTTGCGTTCTGCGCTCAGCGACATCGGGGACCTTTCTCAGTCTGTTGGGAGGGTTTGAGCGGCGGCCAGGCCGGGATGTCGTCCAGCCGGGTCGCGCGGAACCCCGCGGCAGCGATCACGCTCTGGCGGGGTGGCTGGCCGTTATACACCAATTCGCGGCGATTGCGAGGAAAATTCGCCGGCGCTACAAGCCGATTACTGCGCAGATCAGCCAGCGTTGCCGAAATTGAACACGCGGATCGGGTGCAGCTCGCCCTTCTCGATGTGGCCGACGGCGATCAGGTGGCCCTTGCAGGTTGCATAGGTCGGGCCGGTCGTCGGTCGGAGCATCGCGGCCGCGGATCAGCACCGCCTGGCCGCGCAGCAGGCGCGCGGCATCGTTCTGGCCGACGCTGAGCGCGGCAAGGTCCTGCAGGGCCGCCTCGATGGGAAGCAGCAGCCGCGTGCAGCGCATCCTCGCCCTTCTGCTGCCGCGGCCTCGAGGCCTCGAAGGTGACGGCCTGCGGCCTCGTCGAAGGGGGCAACGCGGGTGCGGCGCAGCGCGATGAGATGGCCGAGGCAGCCGAGCGCGCGCCCCATGTCGCGGGCGAGCGCGCGCACGTAGGTGCCCTTGCCGCAGCGGGCCTCGAAGCACGGCCGTGTCGGCGTCCGGCATGTCGAGGAGCAGCAGAGCGATTCGATCTGCACCGGTCGCGCTTCCAGCTCGACCGACCTCGCCCGCGCGCGCCAGGTCGTAGGCGCGGTTGCCGTCGACCTTGATGGCGGAGAACGCCGGCGGCGTCTGCAGGATCTGCGCCGGTGAAGCGCGGCAGCAGCGCCTCGATGGCCTCGCGCGTCGGGGCGCAGCTCGCTGGTGGCGATGATCGCGCCCTCGGCGTCGTCGGTGTCGGTGCCGGCGCCCCAGCGCACCGTGAAGCGATAGTGCTTGGTGCCGTCGACGGCGTAGGGCACGGTCTTGGTCGCCTCGCCCAGCGCGATGGGCAGGACGCCGGTCGCCAGCGGGTCGAGCGTGCCGGCGTGGCCGGCCTTGCGCGCGTCGAACAGGCGGCGCACGGCGCCGACGGCCTGCGTCGACGTCATGCCGACCGGCTTGTCCAGCACCAGCCAGCCGTGGATCGGCCTTGCCCTTCTTGCGGCGTGCCATGCTCTATCTTGTCCGAGTCCTTGCCGCGACCTTGTCGCTGCGCCAGCAGGCGCTCGATGCGGTCGGCTTCGTCGAACGTCTCGTCGGCCAGGAAGCGGACGTCGGGCGCGAACTTGAGATTGATGGCGTGCGCGATCTCGCCGCGGATGTACTTCTTGTGGCGCTCGAGCGCCGCCAGCACCGGCTCCACGTCCTTGCCGCCCAGCGGCATCACGTAGACGGTGGCGAGCCGCAGATCCGGCGACATGCGCACCTCGGGGATCGGTCACGACGTGCGCTGGCGAGCACGTCGTCGTGGATCTCGCCGCGCGTCAGCATCTCGGCCAGCGCGTGCCGGATCAGCTCGCCAACGCGCAGCTGGCGCTGGGAGGGCCCGGTGGTCTTCTCGGACTCGGCGGTTGGCCATTGGTGGTGTCAGACCCTCCGGGTCTGACACCATTGCGCCGACTCGGGACGCTGGAGCAATGGTGTCAGACCCGGAGGGTCTGACACCGCTCACTAAAGCGACCGGGCGATGGTCTCGACGTTGAAGCACTCGATGACGTCGCCGGCGCGGATGTCCTGGTAGTTGGCGAACGCCATGCCGCACTCCTGGCCGGCCGGCACCTCGCGCACCTCGTCCTTGAAGCGCTTCAGGGTCGAGAGCGTGCCTTCGTGGATCACGACGTTGTCGCGGATCAGGCGCACCTTGGCGCCGCGCTCGACCTTGCCCTCGGTGACGCGGCAGCCCGCGACCTTGCCGATCTTGGAGATGTTGAACACCTCCAGGATCTCGGCGTTGCCGAGGAAGATCTCGCGCAGCGTCGGCGCCAGCAGGCCGGACATGGCCTTCTTCACGTCGTCGACCAGATCGTAGATGATGTTGTAGTAGCGGATCTCGACGCCGACCTGGTCGGCCGCGAGCTTGGCCTGCACGTTGGCGCGCACGTTGAAGCCCACCACCACCGCGCCTGGAGGCGTTGGCCAGCGCGACGTCGGATCTCGGTGATGCCGCCGACGCCCGAGTGCACCATGCGCGCCTCGACCTCGTCGGTGCCGAGCTTGCGCAGCGCGCCCGGCGATGGCCTCGACCGAGCCCTGCACGTCGCCCTTGACGACGAGCGGGAACTCCTTGCGGCCAGCCTCCTTGAGCTGCTGCATCATCTGCTCGAGCGTGCGCGCGGTGCCGGCCGAGCCCAGCGTCTGGCGGCGCTTGCGCACGCGGTAGTCGGTGATCTCGCGCGCGCGACCGTCGCTCTCGACCACGGCAAACGGATCGCCCGCCTCGGGCGCGGAGTCGAAGCCCAGGATCTCGACCGGCACCGACGGCCCGGCCTCCGCGACCGTCTCGCCGCGATCGTCGATGAGCGCGCGCACGCGCCCCCAGGCCGCACCGGCGACGACGATGTCGCCGACGCGCAGCGTGCCGCGCTGCACCAGCACGGTGCCGACCGGACCGCGGCCGCGCTCGAGCTTGGCCTCGATGACGACGCCTTCGGCCGAGCGCTCCGGATTGGCCTGCAGATCCAGCAGCTCGGCCTGCAGGCTGATCGCCTCCAGCAGCTTGTCGAGGCCGGTCCGCTTCAGGGCCGACACCTCGACCTCCGAGCGTCTCGCCCGACATGCTCTCGACGACGATCTCGTGCTGCAGCAGGGCCGTGCGCACCCGGTTGGGATCGGCGCCGCGGCTTGTCGATCTTGTTGATGGCCACGATCGATCGGCACGCCGGCGGCCTTGGCGTGGTTGATGGCCTCCACCGTCTGCGGCATGACGCCGTCGTCGGCGGCGACCACCAGCACCACGATGTCGGTCACCTTGGCGCCGCGCTGCGCGCATGGCGGTGAACGCCTCGTGGCCCGGCGTGTCGATGAACGTGACCTTCTGGCCGTTGGGCGTCGTCACCTGGTAGGCGCCGATGTGCTGGGTGATGCCGCCCGCCTCGCCGGCGGCAACGTTGGTGTGGCGGATGGCGTCGAGCAGCGAGGTCTTGCCGTGGTCGACGTGGCCCATGATGGTGACGACGGGCGCGCCTGGGCTGCTGGTTTTCCTCGTCGTCGGTCTGGCCGATGAAGCCTTCCTCGACGTCGGCCTCCGACACGCGCTTGGGCGTGTGGCCGAACTCGCGCACGATCAGCTCGGCCGTGTCGGCGTCGATCACGTCGTTGATCTTGTGCATCGCGCCCTGCCCCATCAGGAGCTTGATGACGTCGACGGAGCGCTCCGTCATGCGGTTGGCGAGCTCCTGGATGGTGATCACCTCCGGGATGATCACCTCGCGCATGACCTTGTCGCGCGGCTGCACGACGCCGGCCTGGCGCAGCTTCTCGCGCTCGCGCCGGCGGCGTCAGCGAGGCCAGCGAGCGCTCGCGCTGCGCCTCGTCGAAGGCGTTGTTGATGGTGAGCTTGATGCGCTCGCGCTTCTCCTCGCCGACCTTGACCGGACTCTTGGGCGGCTTGGCGCCCTTCTTCTTGGCGCGCGATTCGTCCTCGACCTCGGGCTCGATCTCCAGAGCACGGCCCGCTGCGCTTGGCGATCTGCTCGGCGCGCGCGCGGCGCCTCGGCAGCCCTTGCTTCTCGGCCGGGCGCGCCTTGGCCTCGACGGTCGCGCTTTCCGCCGCCGCCGCCTCGGGCTTCTCGACGACCTGCGGCTCCGCCGCGACAGGGGCAGCGGGCTCTTCCTTGCGTCGGGCTCGGGCTCGGGCTTCGGCCGCAGCGCCTCCAGGCGCGCGCGCTCGCGCTCTTCGGCCTCGGCGCGCTCCTTCGCCGGCCTCGAGCGCGCGCCGACGCGCGTCGAGCTCGTCGGTGGAGAGACCGCCGGGCCGCTGCATCACCTCGGCCAGCAGCCGATCGGCCTCCGTCTGCGGCGTCGCCGCCTCTTCGGCCTCGGCGCCGCCGGGCGCGGAGATCGTGCGCTTCTTCTTCTTCTCGACGACCACCGACTTGGAGCGGCCGTGGCTGAAGCTCTGCCGGACGTGGCCGGATTCGACCGTCCGCTTCAGGCTCAACGGCTTGCGCGGCGCTGCCCCGCGCAATGTCTTCTCGGTGGTCTCTTTCGTCTCAGTCATGCACGTCCTGTGTTTGGTTGACTGCCGGCGGCAGGCCAGCCGCCCGGTTCCTGGCCCAGCCGGTAACGCCTAAGGCGCCGTGCCTCTTCGATTAGCCGCTGGGTCGCGCCGCCCTCGGCCGCTGCAGCATGTATCACATTTGGCCGCCCCATGGCCAAGCTCATTTCGGCGCCGGTCAACTCGCGAACGATGGCTGCCGAGGCGTCATCGGATCCGCTAAGGCCTTGAATTTACGATCGAGTTTCGCCATCTCCGTCGGCGGCGGCATCGGCGGCGTGGATCAGGACGGCAGCCTGCCCGCGCTCGATCAGCTCCTCCACCTTGGCAAAGCCGGCAACCAGCAGGCCCGCCTTGTTGGCGATGCTCGACGCGCCTCGGCCAGCCGTCTTCGCCATCAGCCGCTCGACCAGGCCGGCAGGTCGGCCGGCACCGAGACCTGCTGCTTCAGGCTTCTGGCGAAACGCCTTGCGGCGCACCGCCGCGGCCACGGCCTCCCGCGTCGCGTCGACCCACACGCCGCGGCCGGGCAGGCGCCGCGCGAGGTCGGGCACGATCGCCCCGTCCGGGCCGGCAACGAAGCGAATGAGCTCCTCAGGCGGCTTCTGCGCGCGCGAGACGGCGCAGCAGGCGCAGCGGACCGCCGTCCGCCTCGCCGTCGCCATCGTCCATCGTGCTCCGTGCGCCCATCACCTATGCTGTCCGCTCCGCGACCATGACCGCTCACGACCTTGGCGTCGGCAGGCGCGGCCGTGCGCTGCGCCGCCTTCGGCCGCTTCGGCGCGCTGCCGCCGCCGCTGCCTGCTCGGCGCGCATCTTGTCGAGGTCCTCCTGCGGTGACCCAGCCCGCGGCGATGCGGGCCGCCATGATCATGTCCTCCACGTCCTTGCGGCTGATCTCGAAGCCCTCGAGCACGCCCTTGTGCCGGACCGGCTCGGCGTCCTTCTCCTTCTTGCGCTCCGTCCAGCCGATCAAGTCGTCGGTCTCGGCGCCGGCCAGGTCCTCCACGCGTCTTGATGTCGTTCTCGCCGAAGGCGACCAGCATCGCCGTCGTCACGCCGGGGATCTTGGCCAGATCGTCGGAGACGCCGAGCTCCTTGCGCTTGGCGTCGCGCTCGGCCTCCTGCCGCTCCAGATATTCGCGCGCGCGCGTCTGGATCTCCTTGGCGGTGTCCTCGTCGAAGCCCTCGATATGGGCGATCTCGCCGGCATCGACGTAGGCCACTTCCTGCGACCGTCTCGAAGCCTTCGGTGGCGAGCAGCTGGGCGATCACCTCGTCGACGTCGAGCGCCTCCATGAAGAGCTGCGTGCGCTCGGCGAACTCCTTCTGGCGCCGCTCGGACTCTTCCTGCTCGGTCAGGATGTCGATGTCCCAGCCGGTGAGCTGCGAGGCGAGCCGCACGTTCTGGCCGCGCCGGCCGATGGCGAGCGAGAGCTGGCTCGTCGGGCACCACCACCTCGATGCGGTTGGAGTCCTCGTCCAGCACCACCTTGGTGACCTCGGCCGGGGCCAGCGCGTTGACGATGAAGGTGGCCGCGTCCTGGTTCCACTGGATGATGTCGACCTTCTCGCCCTGCAGCTCGCCGACCACGGCCTGCACGCGCTGGCCGCGCATGCCGACGCAGGCGCCGACCGGATCGATGGAGGAGTCCTTGGAGATCACGGCGATCTTGGCCCTGGAGCCGGGATCGCGCGCCACCGACTTGATCTGCACGATGCCGTCGTAGATCTCCGGCACCTCCTGGCGCGAACAGCTGCGACATGAACTCGGGCCGGGCGCGCGACAGGAAGATCTGCGGCCCGCGCTGCTCGCGGCGCACGTCGTAGATGTAGGCGCGGATGCGGTCGCCGAGGCGCACGTTCTCGCGCGGGATCATCTCGTCGCGGCGGATGATGCCCTCGGCGCGGCCGAGATCGACGATGACGTTGCCGTACTCGACGCGCTTGACGGTGCCGTTGGCGATCTCGCCGATGCGGTCCTTGTACTCGCCGTACTGGCGCTCGCGCTCGGCCTCGCGCACCTTCTGCACGATGACCTGCTTGGCGTTCTGCGCCGCCACGCGGCCGAAGTCGAGCGGCGGCAGCGTCTCGGCGATCAGGTCGCCGACCTTGGCCTCGGGATTGCGGCGCTTGGCGTCGGCGAGCGTGACCTGGGTCGACTCGTTCTCGACCGGCGTCGACCACCTGCAGCACGCGCGTGAGCTTGGTCTCGCCGGTCTTCGGATCGATCTCGCAGCGGATGTCGTTCTCGCTGCCGTAGCGCGATTTGGCGGCCTTCTGGATCGCGTCCTCCATCGCCGCGATGACGATCTTGCGGTCGATCGACTTCTCGCGCGCCACGGCGTCGGCGATCTGCAACAGCTCCAGCCGGTTTGCGCTGATCCCTGCCTGCGCCATGCTTCTCTAGCCTCCACTCCACAATCTGATCAGTCCGCAGCATCCGCGGCCGCCGCCTGATCCGCAGCTTGCCCTTCTTCGGCGCGCCGCAACGTCTCGCGAATGAGCTCGTCCGTCAGCACCAGGCGCGCCTCGCGCGATGAGCCCGATCGGCAGGCCGATGACCTGGCGGCCCAGCTGGTCGAGCTCGACCTCGATGCGAACCTCCGTCGCCTTCGACGCCCTCGAGCACGCCGCGAAACCGCTTGCGGCCCGAGATCAGCTCCTTCATCTCGATCTTGGCCTCGTAGCCCGCCCAATGCCTCGAAGTCGGACGGCCGCACCAGCGGCCTGTCGATGCCGGGCGAGGACACCTCGAGCGTGTACTGACCCTGAATGGGATCGTGCGCGTCGAGCACGCGGCGAAAGCCGGCGCGAGATCTCCGCGCATTCCTCCACCGTGATCGTGCCGTCCGGGCGCTCGGCCATGATCTGCACGGTCGTCCCGTTGCGCCCCGACAACGACCACCCGCACCAGGCGAAAGCCGAGATCCGTGAGCACCGGCTCGGCGATGGCTGCAATCTCGGCGGCCAAGCCGGTCTCGCCAATGAAGCGCGCGTCGGACGCTGCGCCGCTCACCGCTCTCAGTCCTGCCAGGTTCGAGTTTCGCGTTCTCGAGAAGCTCGAGCGATCGCCCAAAACAAAAGAGCGGACCCCAAGGGCCCACTCTCAGAGTTGAGATGATCATGAGCGGGCGGATATTAGGCAGAAATTGCGCGCTTTGCAAGCGGGAAGTGCAAAGATTGTCGCGGGGCGCGATCACCCCGCCGGAAGCGGAAATAGTAGCAGCGGCGGCCCGCTTGCAGGGCCTTCTGCTCGTAGCGGGTCGATGGCCAATCGGGCGGCCGCTCGCGCCAGTCGCGGGGGCCTGTCGGCCGACCACACAGAAATGCCGCTGTCCGACGCACAGCCAGCAGCATCCAGCGCGCGTAATCGCCGATCGTCGGTGGCAATGCGCAGCTCGGCACCCGGCGCGCATGATGCGCGCGAGCTCGCGCGAGCGTTGCCGCGGAGACGAGCCGGCGCTTCTGGTGGCGCTTCTTCGGCCAGGGATCGGGAAACAGGATGAACGCGCGCGCGATGCTGGCCGTCGGGCAGCCAGCGCAGGAGCGGGCGGGCGTCGTCGGCATGCAGCCGGATGTTGGCGAGCTTGCTCCTCGTCGATGGCGCTCAGCGACCTTGACGACGCCGTCCTGGAACGGCTCGCAGCCGATCGAGGCCGACGTGCGGGTTGTGCTCGCGCCTGCCAGAGCAGATGCTCGCCGCCGCCGAAGCCGATCTCGAGCCACACGTCCGCGACGGGCGGCGCGAACAGCTCGCCGAGCTCGGGGCGGCGGAGGTCGGCGAGGTTCGGAGCGACAGCGCGGCAACAGGTCTTGCCGACAGCGGCCTGCCGCGCGCTCGGCTGCGGCCTCGGCGTCGCCCGTAGCTGCCAGATCGCGGCTTCCCTCTCCACCCTTCGCGGGAGCGGGTCGGGGTGAGGGGCGCAAAAGCGCCATCGAGCTGCTGCCACTCGACCTCATCCCGATCGTGAGACGATGGGGAGAGAGACACAGAGCCTGATCGTCGGACGTCATCTGCCGCTGCTTGCCGCTTGCGGTCGCGGATCGTTGGCCGGCTGGCGGCGCAGGCTTTCTTTCAGCGCCTGCTTCAGCGTGACGGGCCGGCCATGCTTCTTGAGCGAGATCGGCGAAGGCTTCCTCGGCCAGCTCCTGCAGCGGACTTCATGCTGTCGCCCGCAGAGCAGGCGCAGCGCGTGCCAGGTCTCGGCGTCGAACTCGATGCGCTTGCGTACTACGCCATCGCCGACTTGAGCTTGTCGACGAGGTCGGTCTTCTCCCATGAGAAGCCGCCTTCCTTGTCCGGCTCGCGGCCGAAGTGGCCGTAGGCGGAGGTGCGCGCGTAGATCGGCTTGTTGAGGTCGAGGTGCTTGCGGATGCCGCGCGGCGTGAGGTCCATCAGCTCGCCCAGGCGCCTTCTCGAGCTTGGCGATCGTCGATCTTGCTCGGTTGCCGTCGCAGGTCGACATAGATCGACAGCGGCTTGGCCACGCCGATCGCGTAGGCGAGCTGGATGGTGCAGCGGTCGGCGAGGCCGGCGGCCACCACGTTCTTGGCCAGATAGCGCGCGGCGTAGGCGGCCGAGCGGTCGACCTTGGTCGGGTCCTTGCCGGAGAAGGCGCCGCCGCCGTGCGGGGCCGCGCCGCCGTAGGTGTCGACGATGATCTTGCGGCCCGTGAGGCCCGCAGTCGCCGTCAGGGCCGCCGATGACGAACGTGCCGGTCGGGTTGACGTGCCAGATCGGTGTCCTTGCCGATCCAGCCGCTGCGGCAGCGCCTGCTTGCACGTAGGGCTCGACGATGCTCGCGCACCTGCGCCGAGGTCATCGATTCGACGCAGATGCTGCGTGCGAGACGACGATCTGGGTGACGCCGACCGGCTTGCCGTTCTCGTAGCGCACGGTCACCTGGCTCTTGGCGTCGGGGCCGAGCACGGCTTCCTTGCCCGAGTGGCGCGCCTCGGAGAGCAGGCGTCAGGATCTTGTGGCTGTAGTAGATCGGCGCCGGCATCAGCTCGGGCGTGTCGCGTGCAGGCGTAGCCGAACATGATGCCCTGGTCGCCCGCGCCCTCGTCCTTGTTGCCGGCCGCTGTCGACGCCCTGGGCGATGTCGGCCGACTGCGGATGCAGCAGCACCTCGATGTCGGCCTTCTCCCAGTGGAAGCCATCCTGCTCGTAGCCGATGTCCTTGATGGCCATGCGCGCGACGTGCGAGATCCAATCCTTGGTGATGGTCTCGGGCCGCGCGCGTCTCGCCGGCGATCACGACCTGGTTGGTGGTCGCCAGGGTCTCGCAGGCGACGCGCAGCTGCCAGGGATCGATGCCGGCCTTGGGGCCCTCGCGGAAGAACAGATCGACCACCTCGTCCGGAAATGCGATCGCAGACCTTGTCGGGATGGCCCTCCGAAACGGACTCGCTGGTGAACAGGTAGGACTTGCGCGACACAGTGCTCCCCATCGCTGGATAGCGTGCCGAAAACGCGCGGACTTGTTGCAGTGTTTAGCCCGGGGGTCAAGCTGACGACAGCGCACGGGCGGCCCTGGTCAGTGCGCATAATGGCCTCTACGCGACTGCCATCCGGGGCTGCGTGGGGCGCTTCGGCCCACGAGGCTCTCAGCCGATCGTGTTGTCGTTGGTGTCGTCGTTGGCGAGGCTGCGGACGAGATCGACGATGGCGCGCCGCGCCTTGGCGTCGGAGATGCGCACGAACGCCTTGTTCAGCTCGAGGCCGTCGCGGCTGCGCAGGAACTCGACGATCGAGTTCTCGGCCGGCTTCTCCGCGAAACCGTCGGGCATGACCGGCTGCAGCCTCCGCCGGCGGGCGCTTCCTCGTAGAAGAACTGCACCGGCACGCCCAGCACCTGCGCCAGATCGAACAGCCGGCTGGCGCCGATGCGGTTGATGCCCTTCTCGTACTTCTGGATCTGCTGGAACGTCAGGCCGAGCTTCTCGCCGAGCTTTTCCTGGCTCATGCCGAGCAGCATGCGGCGAAAGCGCACCCGGCTGCCGACATGCACGTCGATGGGATTTGGCCGTCGCGAGCCCTTCTCGTCGCCCTCCGCCCTCGTCGACGAAACCGGGTGTTCTCGACATGCCAGCCCCGTACGCATTGCTCCTCGACCCACAATTGGTAGGTGCAGATGTGTGCGGCGTCAACCTCCAGGGTCCCATCGCAGATATCAGATGATGGATATCAGACTAGACCGCTTGCGCAGCGCTCGCGCCAGACAGCACGGCCACGGCAGCGCCCGAGCAGCCACAGCGCGAGAAAGATCAGATCGCCCAGGCGGGCGTAGGGCGGCGGCGCCAACGCCGCCGGCAGCGCCACGTCGATCGACGCCGCGCACGTCGAGATCGAGCCGCGCCAGGATGCGCCCGTAGCCGTCGACGGCCGCCGAAATGCCGTTGTTGGCCGCGCGCACGAGCGGCAGGCCCCTCCTCGACGGCGCGGACGCGGGCCTGGTGCAAGTGCTGCCGCGGCCCCGTGGTGTTGCCGAACCAGCCGTCGTTGGTGACGTTGAGCAGCAGGCCCGGCCGCTCGGCGCCCTGCACGACCGCGCCGGGAAGATCGCCTCGTAGCAGATGAGCGGCGCGGCAGCGGCAAGGCCGCGGCACGTGCAGCAGCGGGCGCGGCGTCACGCCGATGTCGAAGCCGCCGCGCAGGCGGGTGAGCTGCTGCGAGCCCGATCGCTTCCAGCAGCGGCTGCAGGGGCAGGTATTCGCCGAACGGCACGAGATGGATCTTGTCGTAGCGGGCGGTCAGCGACCCGCTCCTCGCCGAACACCAGGAGGCTGTTGAAGATGCGCCGCGGCCGCGGCGAGCCGGGCGGCGCCGGCTCGGCGCGCAGTGCGCCCGTGATGAGGAAGGTGTCCCGGCGGCAGCGCGCCGGCCGATGGCGGCGCGCGCCTCGGGATAGTCGAGCGGCAGGAAGGGCATGGCGGCTTCCGGCCAGATCACGTGCGTGATGCCGGCGAGGTTGTCGGCCTCGCCCGCCGGGTTGGCGGCCGACAGCGTCGAGGTGGTCGAGGAAGATGCGCGCCTGGTTCTCCGGGCGCCACTTCTCGCGCTGCGGCACGCTCGGCTGCACGATGCGGATCTTGACGCCAGGCACCGGTCGTCCGGCGTGCCGAGCGCCAGGCGGAGCCTGGCCGAGCAGCGGCACATGGCGGCGAGCGGCACGCAGGCGACGGCCAGCGCGCGAGCCTCGCAGCGCGCCGACCGGCGACGCCTGCCGGCGCCTCGCTCCACAGCACCGGCGGCAGGGCGAAGACGAGGACGGCGCACCAGCGTGAGCCCGTAGATGCCGAAGACGGCCGCGCTCTGCATCAGAGGGAGCGGATAGGTGAGCGCGTAGCCCAGCACGTTCCAGGGGAAGCCGGTGAGCACATGCCCGCGCAGCCACTCCGTCGCCGACAGCGCCAAGGCCAGCACCAGGACGCGGCTGGCCCCGCGCGGTCCAGAAGCGCGCGGCGATGCCCCGTCGCTGCGGCGTAGAAGAGGGCAAGGCCGCGCGGGGAGCAGGCGTGACGGCAAAGGGCAGCAGCACGGCGAACACCTCGGCTTCGACGAGGAAAGCCTCGCCGATCCAGAACAGACCCAGCGACGAAATAGCCGAAGCCGAACCACCAGCCGATCTCGGCGGCGACGATTTCAGGCGCTGTACCGGCGAGCGCATCCCCGCGAGGCGGGCATCCACGCCACGTCGACGCATCGTGCGGAGCGTTGCGAGCGGTCCCGCGCTCGCGGGGATGACGTTCCGTCAATCAGCCACACCAGCGCGGGCAGCGTGATCCACAGCACCGGCCAGGCGAAGAACGGCGCCATGGCCAGCACGGACAGCGGCGCCCGCCGCGAACGCGCGCCGCGCGCCTGCGCCACCCGCGCAAGCCTGCACGCGCTCTGCAAGCGCCTCGATCGACGCGTCCGGCGCGCATGGGCTCCTTGACGGGTGAGCGGCCCGCGGACTCAGCGGCGCGCGAGATCGCTCTAGTCAAGCGTCGCCGGCCGTCAAGCCTTGGCCGGGGCGGCGGCCGTCTTGCGGCGGCGCGGGTGGATGGACGCGCGAGCTTCTTGACGCGGCGCGGGTCGGCGTCGAGCACCTCGAACTCGAGGCCCGCCGGGTGGCGGATGAGCTCGCCGCGCGCCGGCACGCGGCCGACGCAGCGCGAACACCAGGCCGCCCAGCGTGTCGATGTCCTCTTCCTCCTCGGGCTTGAGCAGCTTGAGGCCGAGGTGGCTCTCGAGCTCGCGCACCGGCGTGCGCGCCTGCATGACCAGGCCGAGCTTGGGATCGGTCGACGATGTTGGCGGCCTCGGCCTCGTCGTGCTCGTCCTCGATGTCGCCGACGATCTGCTCGACCAGGTCCTCGATGGTGACGAGGCCGTCGGTGCCGCCGTACTCGTCCACCACCAGCGCCATGTGGATGTGCGTCGACTGCATGCGAATGAGCAGATTGGCGGCCGGCATCGACGGCGGCACGAAGATCATCGGCCGGCGCAGCCTGGTGGAGGCGATGGGCTTCGACAGGTTGGCGCGCCCGAGATCCGGGACGGCGGCCGCAGGCTCCGCTGGCGCGAGCGCCGGCCGGTCGGGCAGCGCGGCCGCGCGCACTGCGGCCGACTGCACGTGGCCCTCGCTCGCCGGCCGGCCCAGCGCCTCGCCGATCAGCCAGCGCATCACGTCCTTGACGTGCACCATGCCGCGCGGGTCGTCGAGCGTCTCGCGAAACAGCGGCAGGCGCGAGACGCCGGCGGCATCGAACGTCTTCAGCAGCTCCCAGACCGACTCGTTCTCGTCGACGGCGATGATGTCGGCGCGCGGCACCATCGACGTCGACGACGCGCAGCGCGCCGAAGCGGAGGATGCGCAGCAGCATCTCGCGCTCCTCGGCCGAGAAGGCGCGGCCGTCGCCGGCGCCCTTGAGCGCGTCCTCGAGCATCGCCCGCAGCGTCGGGGCGCCGGGCAGGCCGAGCCTGGCGCGCAGCGCGGCGAGCCAACTGTGCGAGGCTGCTCGGCGGCCGTCTCCGCGGCCGCGCAGCGGGCACCATCCGGACTATCGTTCATCTGTCTGACGCTTGACACTCATGGCAGTCGAGAACACACGCTGTCGAACAGCACGAACCTTTCACGGCACCGCGGTGGCGGCGTACGGGATCGGCGACGCCGATCGTCGCGAGGATATCGACCTCCAGGCGCTCCATCGCCTCCGCTTCGGCGTCGGCTGTCGTGGTCGTAGCCCAGCAGATGCAGCAGGCCGTGGACGACGAGGTGCTGGAGATGGTGCCTGCGCTCGATGCCGCGCTCGTCCGCCTCCAGCCGCACCGTCTCGGCCGCCAGCACGACGTCGCCCAGGTAGGCGCCGTCGTCCTCGGCCGCCGCTCCGGGCGGCGTCTGGAACGGGAACGACAGCACGTTGGTGGGCGCGTCCTTGCCGCGATAGGTGCGGTTCAGGCGGCGCACCAGCGCATCGCTGCCGAGCACGACGCTCGGCCTCGCTGCCGCGCGCGACTGACATCGCCGATGCCGGGCGAGCGCAGCGGCGGCCTGCCGGATTGCCTCATCCAGCGCAGCCGAAGCCGCTCCAGTCGCCGTCCTCCTCGACGAGCGTGACGGCAAGTCGTCCGGGAGGCTCCGGACTCGGCCGCGACGTCGGCCGGCATGGCGCAGGCGAGCTGTCGCCCGCAACGCTCATCTGTGCGATGGCGCTTCAGCCGGCATTGTCGTAGGCATCGACGATGCGGGCCACGAGGTCGCGGCGCACCACGTCGGCCGACGGTGAAGCGGATCGCCTCGATGCCGCGCACGCCCGTGAGCAAGCCAACCGCCTCCTCGAGGCCCGAGCGCTGGCCCGGCGGCAGGTCGATCTGGCTCGGATCGCCCGTCACCACCATCTTCGAGCCTTCGCCGATGCGGGTCAGGAACATCTTCATCTGCATGCTGGTGGTGTTCTGCGCCTCGTCGAGGATGACGAAGGCAGTGCGCCAGCGTGCGCCCGCGCATGAAGGCCAGCGGCGCGATCTCGATGACGCCGGTCTCGAGGTCGCGCTCCACCTTGGCTCTGCGGCAGCACGTCGTAGAGCGCGTCGTAGAGCGGGCGCAGATAGGGATCGACCTTCTCGCGCATGTCGCCGGGCAGGAAGCCGAGGCGCTCGCCCGCCTCCACGGCCGGACGCGACAGCACGATGCGGTCGACCTGCCCGCGCTCGAGGCACTGGCGCGGCATAGGCGACGGCGAGGTAGGTCTTGCCGGTGCCGGCGGGGCCGACGCCGAACACGAGATCGACGCGCTCCAAGGCCTGGACGTAGGCGCTCTGCATCGGCGAGCGCGCGGTCACCATGCGGCGGCGCGTGCGGATCTGCGGCAAGGCCGTCGGCGGGCGCGGCGTCATCGCCGGCGTGGCGCAGCAGGCCGTCGACATCGCCGGGGCCGATGTCCTCGCCCTGGCGAATGCGCGCGTAGAGCTTTTCCAGCACCTCGCGCGCCGTCTCGCATGCCGCGGCGGGCCCGTCAGCGTCACGACGTTGCCGTGCGCCTGCGCCTCGATGCCGAGGCGCTCCTCCAGCAAGCGCCAGATGTCCGTCGTATTCGCCGAGCAACCGGTTCAGATGCCGGTTGTCCTCGAAGGGCACGACCAAGCGCGCCTGCGCCGCTCTGAGCCTGCTTGCCCAAGCCCGTCGCCGCTGGCCCGCGAACGCCAGTCAATTAGCTGGCCTCCTTGAGATTCGAGTACTTGCCGAATCCTCACGACCCTGCACACGCGACGCTTAGCACAAACGCGCGTCCCGGCATCAAGCCGTGCGGCTCAGCCGCCAGCTGAGCCGCCAGAGAGACTATTGGGTCCGGCGCCGGCGATTGCAACCTGCACGACGCGCCCGAAGCAGGACGAATCCGCTGCTGCATGAACGGCTTGCAGGTAGGGCGAGCGGCCGACGAGCTGGCCCGCGATGGCGGCCCGTGCGCTCGAACAGCACCGGGACAACCTTGCCGACGCACGCTGGAATTGAACGCCGTTTGCTGGCGGTCGAGCAGCTCTTGCAGGCGATGCAGCCGCTCGACCTTGACGCCATCGGGGACCTGATCGCGCCATGGTCGCGCCCGGCGTGCCGGGACGCGGGCTGTACTTGAACGAGTAGGCCTGGGCGAAGCCGACATCGCTCGACCACGCTCGAGCGTGGCCGCGAAATCGGCCTCGGTCTCGCCGGGAAAGCCGACGATGATATCGGTGGACAGCGCGATGTCGGGGCGGGCGGCGCGGATGCGGGCGACCAGGCGCCAGGTAGTCGGCAGCCGTGTGCTTGCGGTTCATGGCGGCCAGGACGCGGTCGGCGCCGGCCTGGAACGGCAGGTGCAGGTACGGCATCAGCTTGGGCTGCTCGGCGATGCGCCGCGATCAGGTCGTCGCCCATGTCGCGCGGGATGGCTGGTGGTGTAGCGCATGCGCTCGATGCCGTCGATGCGCGGCCAGCCGGCGCGATCAGCCGCGCCAGCGACCAGCGGCCGGCCGTCAGGGCCCAGCGCCGTGATAGGCGTTGACGTTCTGGCCCGAGCAGCGTGATCTCGCGCACGCCGCTGGTCGGCGAGGCGCGCGGGCCTCGGCCTCCACATCGGCGACGCGGGCGCGAGAACTCGGCGCCGCGCGTGTAGGGCACGACGCAGAAGGTGCAGAACTTGTCGCAGCCCTCCTGCACGGTGAGGAACGCCGTCACCGCGCTTGGCGGGCGCGCGCTCGGGCAGCGCGGCGAACTTGTCCTCCTCGGGAAAGCCGGTCTCGACGATCCGGCGCCCTTCCGACCGGCGCGCGGGCGATCGAGCTCGCCCAGGCGGTGATAGCTCTGCGGGCCCACGACCAGATCGACGGCCGGCGCGCGGCGCGCGATCTCGGCGCCCTCGCGCCTGGGCGACGCAGCCGGCCACCGCGACGATCGTGTCCTTGCCGGCGCTGCGCCGCGCGTCCTTCACCTGGCGGATGCGGCCGAGGTCGGAATAGACCTTCTCGGCCGCCTTCTCGCGGATGTGGCAGGTGTTGAGGAGGATGACGTCGGCGTCCTCCATCGTCGCCGTCTCGGCAAAGCCGTGCGGCGCCAGCAGCTCCGTCATGCGCTCGGAGTCGTAGACGTTCATCTGGCAGCCAAACGTCTTGACGAAGATCTTTCTCCGGGCCGGTCATCTCATTTCCGTGGGCGTTTGATGGGCACGCCGTAAAGCTCCAGCTTGTGGCCGACCAGACTGAACCCCAGCTCGCGGGCCACGCGCTCCTGCAGGCGCTCGATCTCCTCGTTGCGGAACTCGATCACCCGGCCGCTTTCGATGTCGATCAGGTGGTCGTGGTGGCGGCGGGCGGCTCTCCTCGTAGCGGCCGCGGCCGGCGCCGAAATCGTGGCGCTCCAGGAAGCCGTTGGCCTCGAACAGCCTTGATGGTGCGGTAGACGGTCGAGAGCGAGATGCGCGCGTCCACGGCGTTGGACGCGCCGGTAGACCTCCTCGACGTCGGGGTGGTCCCTGGCGGCAGACAGAACGCGGGCGATGACCCGCCTCTGGCCCGTCATCCGCAGCCGCTTTTGCGCGCACAGCTGCTCTATGCGTGTCGGTGGCCGGTTCTGGCTGAAGCGGGCATGGGTGCCAACGGTGCGCGAATCTCGTTGTTCGCAGTCAGTGCGCGGTTATAGGTGAGGCGCCGAGGCGCCGCAACGAGGCTCGGTGACGCTTCAAAGCGTCAAGGCGCAAGCGTCAGCGCATCCTCCGGCGGCTGCGCCGGCGCGCTCGTAGTAGCCCTTGCGCCGCCCGACCTCCTTGAAGCCGAGCCGCCTGTAGAGCGCCGAGCGCCGCGGCGTTGCTCTGCCGCGACCTCGAGAAACAGCCGCCGCGCCTCGGCCTTCTTGGCGGCGCGGGCGAGCGCCTCGACCAGCCGGCGGGCGATGCCGTGGCGCTGCCTGTCCTTGCGCACGCCGAGAGTGAGGATCTCCGCCTCGTCGGCGGCGAGCTGGCTGACGATGAAGCCGGCGGTCTGCGGCGGGCGTGCCGACGCGGCGCCAGGAAGGCGGTGGAGCCCGGATGCGTGAGCAAGCCGCAGAAAGGCCGTCGGCGTCCCAGGCGCTTCTCGAACGAGCCCGGCGTGCAGCTGGGCAAGCTCCGTCGGCGTGCTCGGGCGCGGCCCAGAGGATGCTGACGTGCGCGTAGTCGATGACGCCGGTCATGGGACTGCTCGCTCGGCTCAGGAGACGTGTCGGCCTGCGGCTTGACGTCGGGCGGCCTGCAGATAGAGCGGCGCAGGGCGCGTGCGGGGGCGAGGTCTGGCGGCCAGCAGCGCCAGCGAGCGCGCATCGCGGCTGCAGTCGGGAAGGCGAGCGCCTCGGCCACTGCCGCCGGCGGCCGTGACGGCGTCGCGCGAGCAGATCGCCTGCGCCCGAGCCGACGACGATCACCGGATCGCTGGCCGATGCGGCGGGCGGCGTCCTCAGCGCGCAAGCAGCAGTGGCTGGCCCGGCCGTCCTCGCGCGCGCTCGAAACGAGCTGGAGGTAGACGCATGCCGCGACGGGCATCGACGGCCACCGCCAGCAGGCGGTCGCTCGCGGCAGGCCCGAGCAGCTGGTCGGCGCTGATGCGCCATGACGGCAAGGCTGGTGGCGCCGACGACGGGCATGCCCGAGGCCAGCGCAAGCCCGCGCGCGCGCCGCCACGCCGACGCGCACGCCGGTGAAGGTGCCGGGGCCCACCGTCACCGCAATGCGGTGGAGATCGGAGAATGCGAGCCCCGCCTCATCCATCACCTCGGCGATCATCGGGGATACAGCCGCTCGGCGTGGCCGCGCTCACGCGCCTCATGGGCGGTCGGCGCGCCAGCCATTCGCCTGCGGGCCGCTGCCAGCGCACGGCCACGGACACCGCGCCCGAGACAGGTATCGAAGGCCAGGACATTCATGCCGCGGATGTCCTCAGAGGGCCGTCGCGCCTAAGAAGTCAGAGCTGGATTCACGCTTCAGCCTCGACGTTGCATTCGAGAGGCGATCGTGATTCGCATCTGAAGCGATCCTGCTCTAGATGATCTGCGCCATCTCGTCGAAAGCAAAGCGCGGACCGCGCGGGCGCAGCGCGGCCGGATCGCCGTATCCCACATTGCACAGAAAGTTCGATTTGACGTCCGTGCCGGCGAAGAACTCCTTGTCCACGCCGGCATTGTCGAAGCCCGACATGGGCCCCACGTCGAGGCCCAGCGCGCGCGCCGCCATCATGAAATAGGCGCCCTGCAGGGAGCCGTTGCGCAGCGCGTACGTCAGCGCCGCCTCCGGCTTGCCCTCGAATGCCGTCAGCGGGTCCTGGCCCTTGGGGGACGCGCATAGAACGCTGAGATCATAGCCGATGATGGCGCGTGGCCGGTGCCTTCATGGTCTTGTCGACGGTTGCCTTCGCTCAGGTGCGGCATCAGCCGCTCCTTGGCCGCTTTCGATCTGCACGAACATGATGCGCGCCGGCAAGCCGTTGTTGGCGGTCGGACCCATCTTCATGAGGTCGACCAGCTCCTTCAGCACGCTGTCGGGCACCTCGCGCGGCAGCCAGGCCCGGTGCGTGCGCGCCGCCAGAAACAGCTGTTGCAGCGCCTTGTCATCCAATCGCATCGGTTGCTTCCCTCGTCCAGAATTTCCATCTCATCGGCGTATCCATAGCGAAAACCCCGCTCGTTGCCGAGCGGGGTGTCATCTGCAATCCTGCAACGAGGAGCACGGGCCTCACACGGGCCGCACTTCCTGCACGTCCGGGCAGAAATGCTTGAGCAGGTTCTCGATGCCGTGGCGCAGCGTGGCGGTCGAGCTCGGGCAGCCGGAGCAGGCGCCGCGCATGTGCAGGAACACGACGCCGTCCTTGAAACCCTGGAAGACGATGTCGCCGCCGTCGTTGGCCACCGCGGGCCGCACGCGCGTGTCGAGCAGCTCCTTGATGGTCTTCACGGTATCCTCGTCCTTGGCGTCGTAGTCCCCGGCCGCCTCCTTGCCGGTCGGTCCCACCGACGTCGACGGTCGGCGCGCCCGACATGTAGTGCTCCATGATGGCGCCGAGGATGGCGGGCTTGATGTGCTGCCACTCGTCGCCCTCGCTCTTGGTCACGGAGATGAAGTCGGAGCCGAGGAACACGCCCGTGACGCCGTCGACGCCGAACAGGCGCTGCGCCAGCGGCGAGGCGGTGGCTTCCGATTTGTCGCGGAAATCCACGGTGCCGTCGCCCAGCACCGTCTTGCCCGGGATGAACTTGAGCGTGGCGGGATTGGGGGTCGGCTCGGTCTGGATGAACATGGGTGCGCGCCTCTGCGGTCCGATCTCGGCTCAGTTTGGAATCATTCTAGTAGATGGGGCCGGGCGGGTCAAAATGCCAGATCGCCCGCGAGCTTCAGGCTCACGCCAGCGCCTTGATGTCCTCGAGCGCCAGCTCGCCCGGCACGACGGTGATGGGGATCGGGAACTTGCCGGCATTGGCGCCGACCGCCAGCGACGACACCAGCGGGCCGGGGCCGGCGGCTTCCTTGGAGGCGCCCAGCACGAGCACGGCGATGTCCTCGTCCTCGTCGATCTGCTTGCAGGATCTCGTCGACCTTCTTGCCTTCGCGGATCACTTCCTCGGTCGGCACCGACCTCGAAGCCGTCGTTGTTGAGCTTGCGCCGGAACAGGCGGAAGATCGCTTTCGCCTTGTTGGTCTGCTCCTCGAGCTGGACCTGGCGCACGCCCTCCCAGAACTGGTTCTCGGGCTCGATGACGTAGAGCAGCAGGACGCATCCGCCCGCGTGCATGACGCGGCCGGCGGCGTAGAAGAGCGCGCCCTCCACCTCCGGCGACTCGTCCACGATCACCATCAGCTTGCGGCCGTGGCCCTGCTCGAAGATGCGTCGTTTCTTGGCCATGCCTCATGCTGCCACGGGATTCTGCCGCCAACAATAGAGATCGGCCGACACGCCGCTTCGCATCAGCCATTCAGGAGACAGCACTGCATCAGACCCGCGCCAATCGCGCCAGGATTTGGCCCGCTTGCCGGGCGATGCTCTCGACCACGTCGCCGGCGCGCTCGACCTCGTCCGATCAACGCGGCGCTCTGGCCGCAGGGCAGGACGCCGTTGGTCCAGGTCGCCTTCGATCCGGCCCCGATAGGACGCCGGCTCGCCGACCTCTTTCAGCTGATGCGGGTAAGGCTTGATCTCGGCCTCCCGGCCTTCCCAGGATTTGGTGAACTCGTTGCGGATCATGCGGTTCGGCTTGCCCGAATGGGCGCGCGTGACGATGGTCCCGTCCTCGTCGATCTCGGTGATGCGGCGCTTGTAGTTGTCATGGCCGCGCGCCTCGGCGGTGGCAATGAAGCGGGTTCCCATCCAGACGCCGACAGCCCCGAGCGCAAGCGCCGCGACCAGCCCGCGCCCGTCGGCCAAGCCTCCGGCGGCGATCACGGGGATGCGGACCTGATCGACGACGCGCGGGACGAGAACCATCGTGCCGATACGCCCGACGTGGCCGCCGCCCTCGTGACCCGACGCGATCACGGCGTCGACACCGGACTGCTCGACGCGCCTTGGCCTGCTTGGCGGTGCCGACCAGCGCCATGACCTTCATGCCCGCTGCATGGGCCTGAGGTACGATCGCGCCCGGATCGCCCAGGCCCGAGACGATGACCGGCACGTTTTCCTCGAAGCGTGACGTCGATGTGGGCTCTCACGTCGCGCTCATAGGCCTCGACCGTGGCGCCAGCCACCGGCGGTCTTGGCGAACAGGATGTCGACGCCGAACGGCTTGTCGGTCTCGGCTTTGGCGGTTCGGATCTCCTCGCGCAGCTTGGCGGGCGCCATATAGGCGGAGCCGATCACGCCGAGGCCGCCGGCGTTGGAAACGGCGGCGGCGAGAGGCCGTACGCCACCTGGTACATGCCGGCCTGGCAGATCGGATAGCGGATGCCGAGAAGGCGGCAGAGCGGATTGTTGGCGAAGACGTGGTCCGCAGACATGACAGCGGCCTTTCCAGGATGAGCCTCGACAGCCGCGAGTATGGACCACCTGGCGATGCGCGCTGAAGCGGTGGTCTCAGGGATCAGCGAGGGTCGGTGCGGCGACGCAAACCTGCTCAGGAGCGCAGGAAGCCCACGATATCCTTGACGCTGGCTCACGATCGGGGCGGCGATGGCGCTGGGCCTTGCGCGCACCGTCGGCGAGGATGCGGTCGATCTCGGCCGGGATCGGCCAGCAGCCGGTTCATCTCGGCGTTGACCGGGCCGATGCGCGACGACCGCCAGCTCGGACCAGCGACTTCTTGAAGGTGGAGAACTGGCCGCCGCCGAACTCGGCCAGCACCTCGGCCTTGGTCTTGCCGGCGAGCGCCGCGTAGATGCCGACGAGGTTGTCGGCCTCGGGCCGCTGCTCCAGCTCGGCCTCCTCGGTGGGCAGCGGATGCGGGTCGGTCTTGGCCTGCTGGATCTTCTTGGCGATGGTGTCGGCGTCGTCCGTCATGTTGATGCGCGACATGTCGGAGGGCTCCGACTTCGACATCTTCTTGGTGCCGTCGCGCAGGCCATGACGCGCGTCGCCGGCCCCATGATCACCGGCTCGGGCAGCGGGAAAGAAGGTGCCGTCCTCGAAGCCCGCCTGCGCGGATCGAGTCGCCGAAGTCGTTGTTGAACTTCTGGGCGATGTCGCGGGCCAGCTCCAGGTGCTGCTTCTGGTCGTCGCCGACCGGCACGTGCGTGGCGCGATAGGCCAGGATGTCGGCCGCCATCAGGATCGGGATAGGCGTAGAGGCCGACGGAGGCGTTCTCGCGGTCCTTGCCGGCCTTCTCCTTGAACTGGGTCATGCGGTTGAGCCAGCCGAGCCGGGCCACGCAGTTGAACACCCAGGCGAGCTCGGCGTGCTCGGGCACCTGGCTCTGGTTGAAGAGGATGCTGCTTGCTTGGGATCGATGCCGCGCGGCCATGTAGGCCGCCGTGACCGATCGCGGATCTGGCCCTTCAGCTCCTTCGGGTCCTGCCACACCGTGATGGCGTGCATGTCGACGACGCAATAGATGCACTCGTGGCTCTTCTGCATCTCGACCCAGCTGCACCATGGCGCCGAGATAGTTGCCGAGATGCAGGTTGCCGGTCGGCTGCATGCCGGAGAAGACGCGCGGGGTTGGCTTTTGCGGGAGCTGCATCGGGTGTCCTCAGGAGATCGGCGCGGGTTATGGCGTGAGGCGTGCGCGAAGGCAAGGCTGCCGGTCGCCTGCGCGGCTGCGGTCAGGCCGGACCGGTCGACGGTTGCGCCGCAAGAGGCTGCGCAGCTGGCGCAGGTCGATGACGCCGAGAGCGAGGATCGCGACGGCGTAGACGAGGAGGCCGGCGCCGACCAGACGCGCAGAGCGCCGTCCGACGCGCGGCAACCGCTCGGGCGCGCAGAACCAGGGCTGCGAGCCAGTCGGCAGCGATCCACAGGGCGGCGCCCATGACGATGGCTGGCAAGCACGATGCGCGGCAGCGCGCGCCTGCAGCCGCGCGTCGGCCGACGAACTCGCCGCGCTTGACCAGCGTGCGATAGAGCAGGCCGGCGTTGAGCCAGCCGCCCAGCGTGGTCGCCACGGCGATGCCCAGATGCGGCATCAGGCCCATGCCAGCGGAACAGGAAGAACAGCGCGACCGAGCCCAGCGTGTTGGCGGTCAGGCTGATGGCGGCGTAGCGCATCGGCGTCGCCGTGTCCTCGCGCGCGAAGTAGGCCGGCGAGAACACCTTGATCATCACGAACGACGGCAGGCCGAGCGCGAAGATGGCGAGCGCGTAGGCGGTTGCCGGCGTGTCGGCCGCGGTGAAGGCGCCGCGCTCGAACAGCACCGTGACGATCTCGGTCGGCACGCACGGCCAGCGCCACCGCCGCCGGCACGGTGAGCAGCATGGCGAACTCGAGGCGAGCGGTTCTGGCTGTCCATGACGGCGGCGTGATCGCCGGCGCGCAGATGGCGCGACACGTCGGGCAGCAGCACCACGCCGATGGCGATGCCGACGATGGCAAGCGGCAGCTCGTAGACGCGGTCGGCGTAGTAGAGGTGCGAGACGGCGCCGTCCTGCAGCGAGGCGATGACGGTGCCGATGACGATGTTGAGCTGCGTGACGCCGCCGGCGATGACGCCGGGGATGCCGAGCCGGATCAGGCGGCGCACGCCTCGCGTCATGCGCGGCCACCGCAGCCTGAGCGACAGGCCGTTGCGGCGCACGCCGTCGACGAGCAGCCACAGCTGCAGCACGCCGGCGGCGAACACGCCCCACGCCTGGACGACGCCGGCGAGCGGCTCGTTCCTGAGCCCCAGGCCGAGGGCGACGAGGGTCGCAGCCATCATGGTGAGGTTGAGGACGATGGAGACGGCCGAGCTCTCGACGAACTTGCCGACCGAGTTGAGCACGCCCGACAGCAGCGCCACCAGCGACATGCACAGCAGGTAGGGCATGGTGATGCGGCGTCAGCAGCACCGCGAGGTCGAACTTCTCAGGGTTGGCGCTGAAGCCGGGGGCGAGCCCGTACATCAGGAACGGCATGGCGATCTCGGCGATGATCGGTGAGCGCCAGGATCACGAACACCAGGCCGGCCATCGCCTCCTCGGCGAACTCGCGCGCGGCCTCCTTGCCCTCGCCCTCCAGCTGCTTGGCGAACAGCGGCACGAAAGCCGAGTTGAAGGCGCCCTCGCCGAACAGCCGGCGGAACAGGTTGGGGAAGCGGAAGGCCACGAAGAAGGCGTCCGCCACCGCGCCCGAGCCCAGCGTCGCCGCGATCAGGATGTCGCGCAGGAAGCCGAACACGCGGCTGACCATGGTCAGGCCGCCGACGGTGGCGAAGGCGCGGTAGAGTTTCATGGGCTGGCGAGGGGTAGCGGAGCGCGGCGGCGAGGGCAAGGCGGGCCGGGGCCGGCGGGACTTGTCGGGCTTGCGTCGGGTCGCTGGGCCGTTGCTGCCCACAGTCACAGAGGCGGTGCGCGCGTTGCCGTCGCTCCCGCAGGTGAAGCAGAGCAGACCGCTGCATCTGCGAGCGGTTCCCGGCACTCGCATGAGACCCGAAAGCGAACTGAGAAGACTGTGCCCCGCGGCACAGCGCGACCCGTCAAGTCGCGCATCATTCCTCAACGATCGCGAGGAGGTCGGAAAGCCAGGAAAACCGAGGCGAGCCTGCCAGTTCCGACGATCGCCGCGGAAAGGAGCGCGACCTAGGGTCCCGCGAAGTCGAAGACAGCCAGTGCAACGCCAACGAGAGAACCGACAATGAGGAGCGTGATATCAGCCCTCGTTGCGCTGTCGGTTCTCGCCGGCATCGCAGGCATCAGCGCCCTCAGCGCGACCCGCGCCGATCATGTGGCAGGCAAATCGCATCATCGTCCACCTCGACGACCAAACGCGCATCGCCGCCCGGCGCACCAGCCTCGAAGCGAAGAAGAACGGCTGGACCTGGCGCGGCGAGGTTGCCGAGACCGGCGAGCCCGTGATGATGATGTGGTGGAAGAAGGGCAGAGTGAGCGGCATGTTCAGCTATCGCGGCGACATGTTCAACGCTGAACGAAGGTGACAACGGCCGGCGGCCGAGGTGCACGCAGCTCGCGCAGGCCAATATCCGAACGGATGCCGGCCCAGCATCGCGATCGTGCAGTCTGCGGACCATCGCCGTGACCGCGCGGGCTTCGAGGTCGGCAGCGAGCCGTCTCGCCCGCATGGAGCGTCCTCGCCTACGCAGCGCGGCGCGGTCACGGCCGGAAGTCGCCCGCGCTTTCGCTAGCCGAGCGGCGGGCATTGGCCGCCAAAGAAGATCACGATCGATGTGATGGTCCTGTACACGAGCAAGGTGGCTTCCAAATACCTCGACGTCGACAAGGACGTTGCCCTCCACTCGATCGAGGAGGCGAATGCCTCGTTCGTCAACAGTGATATCGGCAACGTCAAGCTGCGCCTCGTGCACAGCCAGCAGATCGACTACGACGAATCGCAAGGCGAGCACTTCAACCACCTCTACCGCATGGTCGACGGAGTGGGGGCGTTCGCCAAGGTCAAGGCCCTGCGCGAGCGAGAAGCGCGCCGACGTCGTCGTGCTGATCGTCGATGACGCATCAAGCTGCGGCCTCGCTACGAGGGTCGCCGCGGATGCCGAGGAAGCCTTTGCGGTCGTGCACCACGCCTGTGCGGTCCTGACATATTCGGTGCCGCACGAGATCAGGACATATCATCGGCGCACGCCACGACGCGACCCTGGACGAGACTGACCATTCTCTACGGCCACGGCTACGTGAACGGCACCAAGTGGCGCGACATCATGAGCTACAAGTCGAGCTGCGGTGGCTGCCCGCGGTTGGCAGCTGTGGTCGAACCCGACGATCAATATCGAGGGCGAGCCCGCGGGCACCGTGCTGGCCGACAATGCCAGAGTGATCCTCGAGCAGGCCGAGCGGGTCTCCAGGTTCAGATGAGGGCTCAGGTCGTCTCGCAAGCGCAGGCGACTGAAATCCTCTCTCGGCAGGCGGCCCACAAGGTGAAGGCAGCATGGCCCGCGTTCAGCCGCCTTTCGTGAGGAACGTGTAGTCGGCCGAATAGGGCACGCTCTGGAAGGCGCCGCTGGTCTCACACGCGCCTTCGGCCGTACCGCCAGCATGGTATTGATCCTCTGGATCGTTGGTGGTGCCCGTGAGTTGCCGCTTTTCCACGCTGCGACGTGACCTCGAGCTTGAGCAACGGAATGTCCTTGCGCCGTCGCGCCGGGCGCGCGAGCGGACACCTTGGCAGATACCGCACTGCCGTCGGCAAGCTCCCAATTCGGACCGGCGTAATGCCGCCCGGCGGTCTTGCCGTCGAGGATCCAGCGCAGCAATCGGTTCGCGGAACTGCCACACGAGCTTGCCGCCGCTATCGGCCTTGCATTCATAAATTTGGGCGCCTTCCGCATGCAAGGTCACAATCGCAACCTCGCCGGGCGAGGCAATCGCATCGGGCAGCTGGCGCACGCGAGAACCAACGATGCAACTGAGAGATGCAATGGCGACGCCTGTGGGGGCTGAAGGTTTCATGGCGGATGTCCCTTTGGTCGGCCAAAGTTCTGACGCCGCTGGCCGCAGAAAATTCAAAACAAGCCGTA
>ERZ1370068.6927-contig-5878_pt1 | contig 63475 bp, 78 predicted proteins | sample MGYA00561227_ERZ1370068 | MGnify/ENA primary metagenome ERZ1370068 (study PRJEB38410, sample SAMEA6850437) | metagenome | study: Metagenomic assessment of the ecological functions of the soil: analysis of the soil microbiota associated with the...
ATGTGTACTTCGTTCAGTTACGTATTGCTGGTCTTTGGCGAAGGTCGAGCCCCCACCGCCGAAGCGGGCTCTGCGCCAGCCACGCCACATCCGCGACGGTGCAGGCGCGCTCGCGTCTCTCGACTACTGCACGCCTGTGCCTCACGGAGGAAGCGTCAGTGCGCTCGGCCATCCGAGCGGGCGATCCCTCTCGACGCTGCCCCGGCGCGAGCCACATCACGCCGGGTGCCCGAATCGATGCCGGCCGCGTGGCTTTGTGCTCGACATGCCTGCTCACCAGAGCGGTCGGCGACAAGACTTCCACGCCTCGCGGTTTCATCGGCACTGCAACGTGCAGGCGCCGGTGTATTGGAGAAGAGCTTCAGTCGAGCGAGCCTAAACGGCAGCGGAAACTGAGGGCGCTTTGCATTCTGCGACGGGTGGCGAAGCGTCTGGCGCCAGCCAGCTTTACCGCCGCTATCTCCAGGATCTCTCTACGACAACTTGCGAAGAGGCGTCGGATGGGTCTCCCGCTCGCCGCGTACGGCGAGAATCGCTGCTGCTGGTGCAGTCCTCGACGCGCCGCCACGGTCGACATCGATTCGGATCGTCAGCGACGGGCGACTCCGAGCCGATACCCCAGCGCGTGGCTGGATGACGCCCGCAGGCGGTGCGCCGCGGTCCGCAATGCGTCACTGCGCCGCGCGCTGGGTCGACTGACGCTGCCGGCGCAGCGACCGCTCGATCTCAGAATCGACCTCGGCAGAGAAGCACGCGCGAACCCGCGAAGAAACTCTCTCGTCGTAGGCATGGGACCGCCTCGCGCCTAACCGCGTCATCCGGCCAGCAGCGCCCCTTCTCGAGGTGCACGACAGCCGGTGGGCGCCTTCGACGCAGCCTTCGGATCGTGTCACCATGATGATCGTCTTGCCGATTTCGCCGGTTCGAAGCGATCCGAGCAGCCCGAGTATCTCCTCGCGCGGTCGAGCGGTCGAGGTCGCCGGTCGGCTCGTCGGCGACAGATCAGTCGGGTCGGTGACGAGCGCGCGCGCGATCGCCACGCGCTGCTGCTGGCCGCCGGAGAGCTCGTTCGGGTAGTGGTCGCGCGCGATCGGTCGAGGCCGACCAGCGCGAGCGCCGTCTCGACGCGCTTCGCGCCGCTCGCGCGCGCGAGAGCTTCGTCGAGCAGCAGCGGCAGCTCGACGTTCTCGAACGCGGTCAGCACCGGCATCAGGTTGTAGAACTGGAAGATGAAGCCGACGTGTCGCCGCGCGCCACGCGCGCGAGGTCGGCCTCGGAGAGCTGCGGCGATGTCGACACCGGCGACGCGGATCGTCGCCGACGACGGCTTGTCGATGCCGGCGATCGAGATTCAGCAGCGTCGACTTGCCCGAGCCCGAAGGCCCCATCAGCGCGACGTAGTCGCCAGCTCGCGACGTCGAGATTGATGTCGACGAGCACCGGGATGATCTGGTCCGCCGCGCGACGTAGTACTTCGTCGAGCCGCGAATCGCCACCAGCGGCTCGCGCGTTGCGCGCTCGACGCGACGCCGGCGGCGTCGCGCGCCGATCGCTCATCGACTGCGGCGGCCGCGCGCTACTTCTGCGCGACCTTGACGCAGCGCTGCCGATTGCAGGTCAGCGGCGTGGCTTCAGCACCGCCTTCTCGCCCGAGCTGACGTCGCCCGTGATCGCGGTCAGATCGCCGATCTTCGTCGCCGCGTAACTGACCGGAACCGCGACCGCCTTGCCGTCGCGGACGACGAACACGACGTCGCTTCCGCCGCGCTGCGCGAGAGCGCATCGGGACTGACGGCAATGCAGCGGCTTCTGCTGCGCCGGCTGTCACCTCCTGCGACAGGAACGACACCTTCGCGCTCATCTCGGGCAGGATGCGCGGATCGATCGGTCGAAGCGCACCTTGGTCATCACCGTCGCCTTCGCGCGCGATCGACCGTCGGCACCATGCGGCTGATGCGGCCGCGAAAGCGCTGCATCGGGCAGCGCGTCGAGCGTGATCTCGCACGGCTGGCCGACGCTTGATCTTGGCGAGGCTCGCATTCCGACACGTCGGCCTCGACCTCGAGCGTGCTCATGTCGGCCATGCTGACGACGGCGCCCTTCGAATCGGCGGCCGACGAGAACGGCGTCACCATGTCGCCGACGTTCGCGCTCTTCGACAGGATCACGCCGTCGAACGGCGCGCGGATCTGCGTGTAGTCGACGGCGACCTGCGCGTTGCGCGCGTTCGGCCTCGGCCACGCCGATCGCCGCCTGCGCGTTCGCGACGCCGGCGACCGCGCGATCGGCGCGCGCCTTCGCCGTGTCGACGGCCGACTGCGACACGAAACCCTTGCGCGAGCAGATCCTCGTTGCGCTTGAGCGTGCGCCGGCCGCATCGCGCTCCTCGGCCTGCGCCTGCTCGAGCGCGGCGCGCGCGGCCGGCACGTTCGCGCGGCGCTCTGCGCCTGCGCGACGACGTCGCGGTTGTCGAGCCGCGCGATCACTTCGCCCGCCTTCACGCGCGAGCCTTCGGCGACGCCGAGCCACTCGAGCCGGCCCGGTCGCCTTCGACGCGATCGCCGCCTTGCGCTGCGCGACGACGTAGCCGGTGGCGTTCGAGCACGACGAACTGCTGCGACGGATAGGACGGTGACCACCGGCGTCGTCTGCACCGAATTGCCCGGGGCTGCAATGCGTACCATGCTGCGCACCGGCGGCGCGACGCGCGGCGACGACCTGTCCACACCCAGCGCCGCCGAAGCGCACGCCTCATCGCGCGCGAGGCTGCGCATCGATCCGGAGCTTCGCGCGATGTCAGAAGAGCTGTGGATTGCATCGAAGGAGGATGGCCGCGGAGCGAAAATGCGCCGGCTTCGTGGACGCCGGCGCGACCGCATTTTACCGCGATCGAATTGCCGCGACGAAGTCCTCGATGGCATCAGCAACGGCGGCCGGTTGATCGTGATGCAGCATGTGGCCCGCATCGGGAATCGTCACGAGGCGGCCGTCGCGGATAGTGCGCGAGGCGGTGCTTGACGGCCGCGAGGCTGTCGGTACGGCGCCCTCGCCCTCGGGATGCTCGGCGAGCCACTTCGGTATATCCGATTCCGCGCCGACGACCCAGAGCGCCGGCGCGGCGATGTTGCGCCAGACCGCGTAGGTCTCCTCGATGCGGTAAACGGTAGGAAACGGCAGCCGGTGACGGGTCGGACGCGAGAGCGCACGCGACCGTCCGGCAGTCGGTTCGGCCCAATGCCGCGCGAGGAACTCCGCCTTGCTCGCGCGGCAGCCGGGCGTTGTTTTCTGCAGTCGGTCGGCGACGCGCATCGAAGCTCGCATAGGTCGTCGAAATCCCTGGCGTCGCGCGAGCGCGTCGAGCCACTGCGCGCGATCTTGCGCCGGAGCACTGGTCCGGCTGCTCGACCGGGATGCCGAAACCGTCGAGCGAAAAGTGACCGCGCGAACGCGCGCGGAGGGCGAACGCCGGCGTAGTGCAGCACGATATTGCCGCCAAGGCTGTGACCCGGCGACATGGACGGCCTCGCTTGGCGCGAACTCGTTGAGCAACGCCTCGAGATCGGCGATGTAGTCGGCGAACCAGTAGTCCTGCGGCTGCCACGCGCTCTCTGCCGTAGCCGCGCAGATCCGGCGCAATCACGTGCCACGACTGCGCGAACGCATCGACGAGAAACTGGAATGACGCCGCGACGTCCATCCAGCCGTGAAGCAGGAAGAGCTTCGGCGCAGACGGCTCGCCTCACGTGAGGACATGCGCCTCGAGGCCGCGCAGCGAGAACGCGGTGCGATCTGGGCGGGCTTCTTCATCGAATGCGGGCTGGCAATGCGCAACGCCGCCGTCAACGCACGCTCGCGCGCGGCCCCGGCGAACATCACTTCTTCCGGCAACAGCGCGACGGCCGTCCTGTCCAGTCCCGTCCGATAGTTACCGTCGCCCGGCAAGCGCGCCGCGTCCTTGCGCTCCGCACCCGTGGCCGACTTGCGCATCCGTCCGCGTAGCCTCTGCCGATAGGGAAGCGGAAATCTGAGAGGTTGACCGCCGGGAGGCGGCGGCTCGACGTTCGGCGCAACGGGCGCGCGCGAGGGTCGCGGCGGGGGCTCGTTCGGCGGGGCGCGTCGCGACTTGGGCACAGCCGCCCAAGGCGATGGCCAGCGCGACCGCGGGACTCAGTCGCACCGCGAAAGCGCGCGGGAGGCAGCAACCAAGGCGTGATCCGATTCTCGAACGCTCGGCAGTGCAGTCTACCAGACGGTCGATGCATCCGCGGACTCCAGGTACGTCGCGTCCGATTGGTATCATGGCGGCTGCGCAGCGACAGCTGCGCCCTTTCGGGTCGAACCCCTGGACCCGCATGGCCAGGCAGGAGCTGAGCGCCTCGCAATGCGCATCCATGGCTGCGCGGTCGCCGCAACGCCGAGAGGCTGATCGCCGCCGGCCGATCCGCGTAAAATTGCTCGCGCCTCGCCATGGCCGCTCCCGCCTTCGTCCATCTGCGCCTGCACAGCGAATTCTCGATCGCCGACGGCACGGTGCGCATCGCCGACGCGGTCGCGCGCTGCCGCGGCCGATGCGATGCCGGCGCTCGCGATCACCGATCTCGCCAACGCGTTCGGCCTGGTCAAGTTCTACAAGGCGGCGCGCAGCGCACGGAGTCAAGCCGATCTTCGGCTGCGACGTCTGGCTGACGCACGACGCCGAGCGCGACCAGCCGTTTCGCGCGCTGCTCCTGCGCGCAGTCGCGCTCGCGGATATCTGCAAGCTCTGCCGACTGGCTGACCCGCGCGTACCGCACGAACCAGTATCGCGGCCGCGCGGAAATGCGGCACGAGTGGTTCGACGAAGGGACCGACGGCCTCATCGCGCTGTCCGGCGCGGCGCGACGGCGAGGTGGGCGCGGCGCTCCTGCAGGGCAATGCTGCCGGCGCGCGCAAGGCCGCACAGCGTTGGTCGGCGTCTGTTTCCGGGCCGCTACTATCTCGAGGTGCAGCGCGCCGGGCACGCCGACGACGACGCGCTGCGTCGCCGCGACGGTCGCGCTCGCCGCGGAGCTCGCGCTGCCGGTCGTGGCCACGCACCCGGTGCAGTTCCTGCGCCGCGAGGACTTTCGCGCGCACGAGGCGCGCGTGTGCATCGCCGAGGGCGATGTGCTCGCCGATCCGCGGCGGCCGCGCGAGTTTCACCGCCGACCAGTATTTCAAGACGCAAGCCGAAATGGCGGAGGCGTTCGCCGATCTTCCCGGTGCGCTCGCGAATTCCGTCGCGATCGCGCAGCGCTGCAACCTCACGATCCCGGTGGGCAAGAACTACCTGCCCGATTTTCCGACGCCGCCGGGCGTCACGCTCGACGATCACCTGCGCAGCGAAGCGGCTGCGGGCCTCGACCAGCGCGACTCGAAATCCTCTACCCGGATCCTGCCGCGCGCGACTTCGAAGCGCGCCGAATACGTCGCGCGGCTCGAATTCGAGACGAAGACCATCGTGCAGATGGGCTTCGCCGGCTACTTCCTGATCGTCGCCGACTTCATCAACTGGGCGAAGCGAAACGGCGTCCCGGTCGGTCCGGGCCGGGGCTCGGGCGCGGGCTCGCTCGTCGCCTGCGCGCTCGGCATCACCGACCTCGATCCGCTGCGCTACGGTCTGCGTGTTCGAGCGCTTGCTCAATCCCGAACGGATTTCGATGCCCGGACCTCGACATCGACTTCTGCCAGAACGGGCGCGACCGCGTCATCGACTACGTGAAGAAGAAATACGGCGCGGAATCGGTCGCGCAGATCGCGACGTTCGGCACGATGGCCGCGCAAGGCCGCGGTCCGCGACGTCGGTCGCGTGCTCGACCTGCCGTATCTCTTCTGCGACGGCATCGCGAAGCTGATCCCGTTCCAGCCGGGCAAGCTGGTCAACGCTCGCGCGAGGCGCGCGCGACGGAGCCGCTGCTCGCCGAGCGCGAGCAGAAGGAGGAAGAGGTCCGCGAGCTGCTGGCGCTCGCCGAGTCGCTCGAAGGGCTGACGCGCAACGTCGGCATGCACGCGGGCGGCGTGCTGATCGCGCCGGGCAAGCTCACCGACTTCTGCCCGCTCTACACGCAGGCCGGATCGGACGCGCTCGTGTCGCAGTTCGACAAGGACGACGTCGAGGCGGTCGGTCTCGTGAAGTTCGACTTCCTGGGCCTCACGACGCTGACGATCCTCGACTGGACGCTGCGCTACGTCAAGCGCCTCGATCCCGCGAGCGATCTCGACCTCGAAACGCTGCCGCTCGACGACCGGGCGACGTACGACATCTTCAAGGCGGCCAATACCGCGGCAGTGTTCCAGTTCGAATCGCGCGGCATGCGCGACCTGATGAAGCAGGCGCCGCCGACCCGCTTCGAGGACATCATCGCGCTGGTCGCGCTGTACCGGCCCGGCCGATGGAGCTCATCCCCGACGTACACGGCGCGCAAGACCGGGCGCGAGCGCTTCGACTATCCTCGACCCGCAGGCTCGAGCCGATCCTCGGTCCGACCTACGGCGTGATGGTGTACCAGGAACAGGTGATGCAGATCGCGCAGGTGATCGGCGGCTACACGCTCGGCAAGCGCCGACTTCCTGCGCCGCGCGATGGGCAAGAAGGACAAGGAGGAGATGGCGAAGCACCGCGACATCTTCGTCGCGGGCGCCGAGAAGAACGGCTGTCAGCCGCGACGAAGGCGACCGCGCTCTTCGACCTCATGGAGAAGTTCGCCGGCTACGGCTTCAACAAGTCGCACGCGGCCGCGTACGCGCTCGATCGCCTACCAGACCGCCTACTTCAAGGCGCACCATCCGGCGGCGTTCATGGCGGCGAACCTGTCGCTGGTGATGGACGACACCGACAAGGTCCGCGCATTGCACGACGACGCGATCGCCAACGGCCTCGCGATCGTGCCGCCCGACGTCAACGCATCGAACTACCGCTTCGAGCCGATCGACGCGCAAGCGCATCCGCTACGGCCTCGGCGGGATCAAGGGCACCGGCGCTCAGGCGATCGAGGCGATCGTCGCCGCTCGCATCGCCGGCGGCCCGTTCAGCGACCTCGGCGATTTCTGCCGGCGCATCGACAAGCGCATCGTCAACCGCCGCGCCGTCGAAGCGCTGATTCGCGGCGGCGCGTTCGATTCGATCGACACGCGACGCGCGACGCTCTTCGCTTCGGTGGGCGTCGCGCTGATCCGAGGCGGACAAGGCGGAGAGCGGCCGCCGCGCAGGTGTCGCTGTTCGGCGAGGAAGAAGCGAGACGGCCGCGCTCGCGCTGGTCGCGGCGCGCGACTGGACGGAGTCCGAGCGGCTGATTCACGAAAAGGCGGCGCTCGGGTTCTACCTGTCCGGACCATCCGTACGCGGCCTACGCCGCCGAGCTCGCGCCGCTCATCCGGCAGTCGCTCGCGTAACCTCGCGCCGACGCGCGACCCGGTGCTCGTCGCCGGGCATCGTCACGGCGATGCGCACGCAGACCTCGCGCCGCGGCAAGATGGCGTTCGTTACGCTCGACGACGGCGCCGGATCCGCGGAGATCGTCGTGTTCAACGAGACGTTCGACGCCGCGCGCGCATTGCTGCGCGAGGACCAGCTGGTGATCATCGAGGCGCGTGTGATGCAGCGCGGCGGCGAGGACGGCCAGACGCAGGGTCTGCGCGTGGTCGCCGAAGCCGTTTACGATCTCGCGGCGATCCGCCGGCGCCATGCGAAGGCCCTTCGCCTCGCGTGCAACGGCGGGGCCGACGCCGCGCGGCTCGCCGAGCTCATCGCGCCGTTCAGGAACGGCACGTGTCCGATCGTCGTCGAATATTGCAACCACGGAATCGGCGGCGAGCTCGAGCTGCCCGACGCGTGGAGCGTCAACCTCGACGATCCGCTGCTCGCGCGGTTGCGCGACTGGCTCGCGCCGGAGAACGTGCGGGTGGTGTATTGAGCGCCCGCTGATGTCGCGCGCGCGGGCGCGCGTGGCGCGCGCGGCGGACTGTGGCGACACCGCGAATTTCTGCTGCTGTGGAGCGCGCAAGGGCGTCTCCGCGATCGGCTCGCGCATCACGCGCGACCGCCGCTTCCGATCGCAGCGATCCTCGTTGCCGGCGCCGGCGCGATCGATCTCGGCCTGCTGACGGTCGCGCTGACGCTTCCCGGCGCGGTTCTCGCGTGGATCGGCGGCGGATGGGTCGACCGCCACAGCCGCCGCCCGCTGATGATCGGCGCTGACCTGCGTCCGCGCAGCGATGTTGCTGTCGATTCCTGCCGCGGCGCTCTACGGCGCGGTCACGCTGCCTCGCTCCTGTACGCGGTGGCCGTCGTCACCGGTATCGCGACGGTCCTCTACCAGCTCGCCGACCACGTGTTCGTCACGGACCTCGTCGGGCGCAAGCGCGTGCTCGACGCCAACGGCAAGCGCGAGGCGGCGGATGCCGTCGCCGAGATTTCGGACCCGCGTTGGGCGGCGCGCTGGTCGCATGGCTCACGCGCGCCGCTCGCGATCGCCGTCGACGCCGGCGACGTTCGTCGCGTCGGCGCTGCTTGCTCGCGCGGATCGGGAAGCGCGAGACGCGTCGCCACCGGCCGCACACGTCGGGATCGTTCGCCGACGACATTCGCACCGGCATTCGCGTCGTGTGGCGCGACGCCGCAATCCGCGCGCTGTTCCTCGCCACCGCAACGCTGTCGTTCTGCATGAGCTTCATGGCGTCGCTCTACACGCTGCTACTGCGCTCTCCGACCTCGGCCTCACGCCGACGCAGCTCGGCATCACGATCGGCTGCGGCGGCATCGGCGCGCCTCGCGGGCGCGCGCACTCGCTGCACCGGCTGTCGCTGCGCTGGGGTCCGCGGCGAACGCTGATCGGCGCGCTCTCGATCGGCGCGGCGGCGCAGATGCTGATTCCGCTTGCGCCCGCGAGTGCCGTGGGTCGCGATGGGCTTCTCGATCGCCACCCAGGTGATCGGCGATGGCGCGCTGACCGTCTACCTCGTCAACGAAACTACGCTGCGACAGCGCCTGCTGCCGCCCGAGGCGCCGGCCGCGCCGCGGCGACGTGGCAGGTCGCGGCCGGTCTGCTGACGCCAATCGGCGCGCTCGACGGGCGCAGCGCTTGCGGAGACACGTCGGAATGCGGCCCACGCTCTGGGTGCTCGCGTTCGGCGTTGCTGTCGCCGCGGCTCACGTGCTCGCCGCCGTGCGCCGCGCGCTTCCCGGCTCCGGCACGCGATAGAATTGTCCGATCCCTGCTGATTCAGGACGTGCCCATGCCGACTCGCTCCGCCCGCTTCCCGCCACAATGCGCTACGTCGCAGCGCGCGAGCCCGGACCGCCCGACGTTCTCGGCGATCGCCGAAGGCCCGGTGCCGCAGCCGAGGCCGGCGAAGTGCTGATCGAAGTCGAGCTACGCGGGCGTCAACCGGCCGGATTGCGCGCAGCGCGCCGGAACGTATCCACCGCCTGCCGGACGCATCACCGATCATCGGGCTCGAAGTCGCCGGCAGATCGTCGACGTGCGGCGACGGCGTGACGCGCATGGCGGATCGGCGACGACGTGTGCGCGCTGACGCCCGGCGGCGGCTACGCCGAAGTACTGCACGACGCCGGCCGCGTTCTGCCTGCCGATCCCGCAGGGCCTCACGCTGCTCGAGGCCGGCGAGCCTGCCCGAGAACTACTTCACCGTCTGGAACAACCTGTTCGACCGCGCGACACCTCGCCGCGCGGCGAGACGGTGCTGATGCACGGCGGCTCGAGCGGCATCGGCCTCACCGCGATCCAGCTCGCGAAGCAGCACGACGCGACCGTGATCACGACGGTCGGCAGCGACGACAAGGCGGCGTTCTGCCGCTCGCTCGGCGCCGACCACGCGATCAACTACCGGACGCAGGATTTCGTCGCCGAGGTCGCGCGGATCACCGGCAAGCGCGGCGTCGACGTCGTCCTCGACATGGTCGGCGGCGACTACATCGAGAAGAACCTGCGCGTGCCTGGCGCTCGAAGGCCGGCTCGTGATGATCGCGTTCCTGCACGGGAGCAGCGTCGAAGTCGACTGGCGCCACATCATGATGCGGCGCCTCACCGTCACCGGCTCGACGCTGCGCGCGAGCCCGACCGAGCGCAAGGCGGCGATCGCGAATTCGCTGCGCGCGAAAGTCTGGCCGCTGCTCGAGGGCGGCGCGCGTGAAGCCGGTCGTCCACCGCGTGTTCCCGCTCGCCGAGGCGGCCGCCGCGCACGCGCTGATGGAATCGTCGCAGCACATCGGCAAGATCATGCTCGGCCAGTAGATGTCGGCCCCGAGTAGCGCGCGCCTGCGCATGTCGCAGGTCGAGGCCGCCGCGTTGCGGCGTCCACCCCCGGTGCGGACTTGGTGCAGCCCGGGTTCCAGTACGTCGCGCGGCCGCCCGAGATGTCGAACACCGCGCCGGTCGAGAACGAGCAATCCTCGCTCGCGAGCCAGCACGACGAGCGCGGCGATCTCGTCGACGGTGCCGAAGCGGCCCATCGGAATCTTCGACAGCATGAAGTCGATGTGCTGCTGCGTCATCTGGTCGAAGATCGCCGTGCGCACCGCCGCGGGCGTCACGCAGTTGACGCGGATGCCGGTCTTCGCGAGCTCCTTGCCGAGCGACTTGGTGAGGCCGATCACGCGCGGCTTTCGACGTGCTGTAGGCCGACGCGTTCGGATTGCCTTCCTTGCCGGCGACCGAGGCGATGTTGACGATGCGCCCGTAGTCGTTCTTCGAGCATCGACGGGAACGACGGCGCGATTGCAGTAGAAGAGGCCGTTGAGGTTGACGTCGATCACCTGGCGCCACGCGGTCGACCGGATACTCCCACGTCGAAACATTCGGGCCGGTGATGCCGGCCGAGCACACGAGCACGTCGATCCGCCCCAGCGCATCGCGCACGTGGCGTCGGCGGCGCGCGCGACCGCGTCGGCGTCGGCAACGTCGAGCGCGTACGTCTGCGTGCCGCCGGCAGCGCCGCTGTCGGCCTTCGCGAGCGCCGCGTGCGTCGCGGTCCCAGAGCGGCGACGGCTGCGCCGCTCGCCGCGAGCGCTGCGCGACCGCGAGGCCGATGCCGGCGGCGCCGCCGGTGATCACCGCCGTCCGGCCGCGGAAATCGAGCGTCGTTCATCGGCGGCCGCGCAGCCGTCGCGAGCGTCACTTGATGATCAGCACGAGAGTTGATGAAGAGCAGCAGCACGCCGATCACCGCGACGACCGACACGACCGCGGTCAGCGCGTTCTTGGTCTCGCCCTGGAACACGCGCGAACTCGTCGGCGAGCTCGGCGACCTGGTCGTTGCTCGACAGCGTCTCGACGAGCGCACGATCTTCCTCGAACGCCGGACTCTCCGTGCGCTTCGGGACCGCAGATCGGGAGGATCACGGAGAAGTTCGTCACCGGCAGCGACCGATAGCGCTTGTTGTCCCAGACCTTGGTCCGCTCGCCGGCGCACGGATCACGTAGCCCATGCCGCGCGTTTCCGCGCCGAGACGCGCTCGCCCGCGTGCACGAAGAACTTCGACGGCAAGCCGTCCTGAGATCGCGACCTTGAGCAGCGCCTCGAACTTCGCCGCCGACATCGAGATGTTGATCTGGAAATTCGCGGACGCTTGCGCTCGTCGCTCGTCGCCGACGCGCCGAACGTAGACCGATCGATCCGACGTGCCTTGTTCTCGTTGCGGCCGCGCTCCTCCTTGCGCTCGCGGATGCGCAGCGAATCCGTCGTCGCTTCGAGCCTGCCGCCGCCTCGCGAGCGCCACCGTCTCGCCCTTCGGCCACGACGCACCTGCATCACGAGCACGCTCTCGCGGCCCTGCTCGATGACGAGCCGCGCCTTGACCGGCTTGAAGCGCGACGAGCGGCATGCGCTAGCTCGCGCGTCAGCCGCCGACGTCGACAGGTCGCGCGCGCACAGCGCACGCGCATCCCGCAAGCGCCTGCCAGCTGAAGTGACCGCACGTCGTTCCCACTTCGCTCTCGAAACTTCGCCGAGCACCCGAACATCGGTGCGCGCCCCAGGACGCGATCGACGGTGCCGGCAGTAGGAATCGAACCCACGACCAACGGTTTACAAAACCGCTGCTCTACCAACTGAGCTATGCCGGCCACGCTTTGGATTTTACTCGCGCAAGCCGCCGCAAGCGAAATTCGAGCGCGGCGTCACCGTCGCGCGCACGTTGCGAACGCAGAATAAGCGTGCGGAGCGGCGGCGCGCACAATGCCGTGGCGCTACAGCGTGTCGACTCGACGCAGTGGCCGACACGGAGCCGCGCGAGCCTGGCGCGTGCACCGGAACACGTCGCCGCTGATCAGTCGTGACACCACAACTCGCTGCGAAGGTCGAGCGACGCGCCGCGCGGCGTGCCGAACGCGGCGCACAGTAGACGACAACGCGCGCGAGGCCGGAAGCGCGCGGACGGAAACGCGCAGCGCCGGTAGCGCCGCGACTACTTGATGATCTGCAGGTGCGACGGCCGCGGCTTCGCGCTTTGCCGCGGATCCTTCGCGAGCCTGGCTGTCCTGCAGGTCGGCGCTCCGAGCGCGCCGCCATCGGTATCCGGCTCGGCGCCGTGGCCGGCCGCGAGCGAGGCTGCGCGGATCCTGCGCGATCGGTGAACGCGAATCCGTAGCCCGGTCTCCTTGGCGAAGACGCCGGCGACCGCCGACATCGGCACGGCGACTTCCTGCGACGCGCCGGAAAAGCGCGCGGAGAAGCGGACGCCGCTGATTGTCGATCGTGAGGCGGCGCGTCGCCGACGCGCTGACGTTGAGCACGATCTCGCCGTTCTTGACGTACGCCGCGGGCACGCGCGTCTCGGCGTTCACCTTGACCGTCGAGATAGGGCGTGAGGCCGTTGTCCGCGCACCATTCGCAGATGGCGCGGACGAGATAGGGCTTGGCGGACTGCTCGGACATGGGGTCAGGATACTACGCGCCGCGCCGGCGGCGGTCAAGCGACCGCCGCCGCGCCGGCGGTGCTGCGGGCGCTCACTTGCGCATGCCGCGCTCGGCCGAGGTCATCGCCTCGGAGAACGCCGGGCGCGCGAACAGCCGCTCCGCGTACTTCATGAGCGGCGCCGCCTGCTTCGGCATCTGGATGCCGTAGTAGTCGAGCCGCCACAGGAGCGGCGTGATCGCGACGTCGAGCATCGAATACTCCTCGCCCAGCATGTGCTTGTGCTTCGCGAACACCGGCGCGATCTGCATCAGGCTGTCGCGGACGTGGCTCGCGCGCCTTCTCGATCTGCTTCTGGTTGTTGCCCTCGAGCGCGTCGATGTGGCAGAAGAGCTCCTTCTCGAAGCGGTGCAGGAACAGCCGCGCGCGCGCGCGCATCACCGGGATCGGCCGGCATCAGCTGCGGATGCGGAAAGCGCTCGTCGATGTACTCGTTGATGATGTTCGACTCGTGCAGCACGAGGTCGCGCTCGACCAGCACCGGCACCTGGTTGTACGGGATTCATCACCGCGAGGTCCTCGGGCTTGTGGTCGAGGTCGACGTCGATGATCTGGAAATCCATGCCCTTCTCGTGCAGCACGATGCGGCAGCGCTGGCTGAAAGGGTCGGTGGTCCCGGAATAGAGCGTCATCATGGGTAGAGTTCTCCTCGCGCGAGCAACGGTGCCGCGCGGTATTGGGGCATCGGGGCCGGAAGACAACGGGGAATGCGGAGCAACCAGATCGGCGCGGCGGTCGGCCGCGCGGACGGCGCTGCTTCAGTGAACGTCCTTCCAGTACTCGCGTTTCATCCAGTACGCGAAAATGAACAGCACGCCGAGGTAGAGGAGCACGACGAGCCCGATGCTCGATGCGCTTGTTCTTCGCGGGCTCGGCCATGTAATCGAGGAAATTGACGAGATCGGCGACCATCTCGCTGGTACTCGACCGGGCGTCAGCGTGCCGGGCGTCTCGGCGGCGAGCGTCTTCGACGACGTACGTGTGGTCCTTGCCGGGCCGGCGAGCACGACGATGCCCTTGGCGGCGAGCGCCGCGGCCTGCGCCTCTCGTGGTCCTCGAACTCCGTGCGTGACGAGCCGGTTGGTGCCGGAGAGCTCGCCACAGCACGTGCGGCATCGCGACGTTCGGGAAGATGAGGTTGTTCCAGCCGCGACGGAGCGCCGTCGTCCTTGTAGAAGGCGAGAAAATAGTTGTACAGCCACTCGGCGCCGCGCACGCGCGCTTCGACCGTGAGGTCCGGCGGCGGCACGCCCGAACCACGCTTTGCGCGTCGGCGGGCGTCATCGCGACCGTCATCGTCTCGCCGATCTTTGTCGGTCGCGAACATCAGGTTGTCGCTGGATCTGCGCCTCGGTGAGACCGAGATCGGTCAGCCGGTTGTAGCGCATGTACTTCGCGCTGTGGCAGTTGAGGCAGTAGTTGACGAACGTCCGCGCGCCGCGCTGCTGCGACGCGAGCGTCGAGGCGGTTGATCGGCGCGGGCTCCATCCGGATGTCGGCGCCGCCTGACGCCAACGCGCGCCGGACGCCGCGACCGGCAGCGAGCAGCGCGCAGCAGCAGACCAGCGTGCGCATCGGCTCATCATCCGGTCACCCTGTCCGGCACCGGCTTCGTCTTGTCGCGCGCGGTGTACCAGGGCATCAGCAGGAAGAACAGGAAATAGGCGATGGTGAGCACGCGCGCGACGACGGTCGCGCGATCGGCGCGCGCCGAGCAGCGGCCAGCCTTCGGGAAACTGGCCCCAGATCGTGATCGGCACGACGCCGAGGTAGCCCAGGATCAGGAAGCTCACGACGAACACCGCGAGCCACGCCTTGTAGCGTCGTGCCGCGATAGCGGATCGACTTGACCGGGCCGCGGTCGAGCCAGGGCAGCGCGAAGAAGATCACGCACCGCGGCGCCCATCACGATGCACGCCCCAGAACTGGCTGCCCAGGAACGACGGCACCGCGCGCAGCATCGCGTAGTACGGCGTGAAATACCAGACGGGCGCGATGTGCTCGGGCGTCTTCAGCGGATCGGCGGGGATGAAGTTGTTGGCCTCGAGGAAATAGCCGCCCATGTCCGGCACGAAGAACATGATCGCGGAGAACACCGCCAGGAAACACGATGACGCCGACGATGTCCTTGACCGTGTAGTACGGATGCGAATAGATGCCGTCGAGCGGCAGGCCGGTGGCCGGATCCTTCGGCTGCTTCTTGATCTCGACGCCGTCGGGATTGTTCGAGCCCGTCTCGTGCAGCGCCATCAGGTGCGCGGCGACGAGCCCGATCAGCACCAGCGGCACCGCGACCACGTGGAACGCGAAGAACCGGTTGAGCGTGATGTCGGAGATCGTGTAATCGCCGCGGATCCAGACGCCGAGATCCTCGCCGATGATCGGCACCGCCGAGAACAGGTTGACGATCACCTGCGCGCCCCAGTACGACATCTGTCCCCACGGCAGCAGGTAGCCGAAGAACGCCTCGGCCATCAGGCAGAGATAGATGAGGCAGCCGAAGATCCAGGTGAGCTCGCGCGGCTTCCGGTAGCTGCCGTACATCAGGCCGCGGAACATGTGCAGGTACACGACGATGAAGAACATCGACGCGCCCGTCGAATGCATGTAGCGGATGAGCCAGCCCCACGACACGTCGCGCATGATGTACTCGACCGACTCGAACGCCTTCGTCGCGTCGGGCTTGTAGCTCATCGTGAGGAAGATGCCGGTGACGATCTGGATCACCAGCGCGAACGCGGCGAGCGAGCCGAAGTAGTACCAGAAGTTGAAATTCTTCGGCGCGACGTACTTGCCCCACTGCGATTCCCACAGGCGCGGTCAGCGGAAAGCGGTCGTCGATCCAGGTCAGGAGCTTTTGCATGGTCGAGGTCCCTTTACGCCGCCTTCGTCGGCTTCGCCGATGATGATCTTGGTGTCGGTCACGTACCTGTGCGGCGGCACCGGCAGGTTGGTCGGCGCCGGCACGCCGGAATAGACGCGGCCCGCGAGGTCGAACTTGCTCTGGTGGCACGGGCAGAAGAAGCCGCCGAGCCAGTCGGGGCCGAGGTCCGCCGGCGCGATCTCGGGCCGGTACGTGGGCGAGCAGCCGAGGTGCGTGCAGATGCCGACCATCACGAGCACGTTGTCCTTGATCGAGCGGTGCTCGTTCTTGCAGTCGCCGGGCTGCTGCGACGTCGTTGGAATTCGGATCGGCGAGCCGCGGATCGAGCTTCGGCAGCGACGCCAGCATCGGCGACGTGCGATTGATGATCCAGACGACCTTGCCGCGCCATTCGACGTCGATCTTCTGTCCCGGCTCGAGCTTGCCGATGTCGACTTCGACCGGCGCGCCGGCCGCCTTCGCGCGCTCGCTCGGAAAGAACGACATCACGAACGGCGTCGCGACCGCCACGGCGCCGACGCCGCCTGACGACGCCCGTCGCGCCGACCAGGAAGCGGCGCTTCCCTTCGATCTCACAGTTGCCTTCCGCCATGACAACCCTGTCCCCGTCGTTCGCCTGCCGACCGCTTGGCCGTGTGGCGCGCCGGTATCAAACCCGCACCGAATGGCAAACCGGTCGATTATAAGGGATTTGCCGCGCCCGCCGAAAGCCGCTGGCGGTCCGAGCGCTGGAATACGGCTCGAAATCAACGGGTTGACGCGCCACGCGCGACGCCGACTCGGCTTCGGCGGGCCCGGCTGCCAGGCGCTTCCTTCGACAGACGCGCGCGCGTTTTCGCACCGCAGCATCTGTCTATAATCGGCCCGGTCCTCGCTTCCGAGGCTCCCTTGCTGCGTCGCATCTGGCTCTTCTTCGCGCAGGCTTGCACGCTGTGCCTCGCCGCGCTGTTCGTCGTCACGACGCTGCGGCCGGATCTCTCTCCGCGCAGCGACGACAAGTCGCGGCCAGGTCGTGCTGCTGCAGGAAACGTCGACACCGGTCAGTCACGCCAGCCGTCGCGAGCGTTTCCGACGCCGCGAAGAAGGCGATGCCCGTCGGTCGTCGGCATCTACACGAGCAAGGAGATGCGCCAGCGCGGCCCGCTCGTCGACGATCCGCTGCTGCGCCGGTACTTCCCGATCTCGCCGAGCGGCTGCCGCGCAGCGCGCGACGAGCCTGGGCTCCGGCGTGATCGTGTTCGCCCGAAGGCTACGTGCTCACCAACAATCACGTGATCGAAGGCGCCGACGACATCCAGATCGTGCTCGCCGACGGCCGCCGGCTGGCGCGCTCGCGTGCGCGGGACCGACCCCGAGTCGGATCTCGCCGTGCTCAAGGCCGACGGCGACAACTTCCCGGCCATCACGCTTCGGCGCGCTCGACCGCGTGCAGGTCGGGGACTTCGTGCTCGCGATCGGCAACCCGTTCGGCTTCGGCAACACCGTGACGCTCGGCATCGTCAGCGCGCTCGGCCGCAACCATCTCGGCATCAACCGCTTCGAGGACTTCATCCAGACCGACGCGGCGATCAACCCCGGCAACTCCGGCGGCGCGCTCGTCGACACCGCGCGGCAACCTGATCGGCATCAACAGCATCGATCTTTCTCGCAGTCGGGCGGCTCGCTCGGCATCGGTTTCGCGATCCCCGTGTCGCTCGCGCGCACGGTGCTCGAGCAGATCATCAAGGACGGCGCGGTGACGCGCGGCTGGCTGGGCCTCGAGCCGCAGGACATGCACCGCCGAGGTCGCGCGGGCGCTTGCGCTCGACAACGTCGACCGGCGTGCTGATCCGCGGCATCGTGAGGAACGGCCCTGCCGAGCGCGCCGGAATCCTGGTGCGCGACGTCGTGCTCGAGATCGACGGCAAGCCGACCCGCGACACGGACGGCGCTGCTCGCGCGGATCGCGGAGCTCGCCGCCGGGCAGCACCGTCACGGTGAAGGTGTGGCGCGAGCGCAAGCTGACAGGGCGTCGACGTGACGTCGGCCGGCGGCCCGCGCCGCAATAGCAAGCTCGACGCTGCCTCAGCCGCGCGCGCCCGGTTGCGCGAATCCGGTCGAGCGCCGCGTTCCGTGGCCGCCTCGTCCGCGACCGGCGGCACGAAGAAGCGCGCCATCAGCATCCCGAACTCGTAGAGGAGCCACAGCGGCACGGCGAGCAGGAGCTGCGACACGACGTCCGGCGGCGTGAAGATCGCGCCGACGACGAACGCCCCGACGATCACGTACGGGCGGATCGACCGGAGCTTTCGAGCGAGACCATGCGCATGCGGACGAGCACGATCACGACCACCGGCACCTCGAACGTGATCCCGAACGCGATGAACATCGTCAGCACGAACGACAGGTACTTGTCGATGTCGGTCATCATCGTCGACGCCTTCCGGGCGCGTAGTGCGCGAAGAAGCCGAAGGCGATCGGGAAGACGAGGAAATACGCGAACGCCATCCCGATGAGGAAGAACACGAAGCTCGACACGATCACCGGCAGCGCGAGCCGCTCTCGTGCTGATAGAGCCCCGGCGCGACGAAGGCCCACGCCTGCCAGAGCACGTAGGGAGCGCCGAGCAGGAACGCCGCCATCAGCGTGACCTTGAGCGGCACGAAGAACGTGCCGGTGACGTCGGTCGCGATCATCGTCGCGCCTTCCGGCAGCACGTGCAGGAGCGGCGCGGCGAGCGCCGCGTAGATCTCCTTGGCCCACGGGAACGAGGCAGAGCAGCGACGACGAGCACCGCGACGATCGCGCGCACGAGCCGCGAGCGCAGCTCGATCAGGTGCGAGAGAACGGTTTCCTGCGGTCCGTCGGGTTCCGCCTGCGGATCGGTCATCGCCGAAGACGCTCGTCAGCCACGATCGAAGCCCGGCAGCGACGCCTGCCGCGGCGCGTCGCGGGCGCGCTCGGCGCGGCGCGGGCGGCAACGACTCCGGCGCGGTGCTGAGGCGCGGCGCCTCTGTCGGCAGCCGGGCTGCGCCCGTTCGGCGGCCGGAGTCGCTTCGCTTCGCGGCGGCGGCGCGTCGTCGGCCGCCGCGGCATTGAGGCTCGCTTCGACGTCGCGGACGTTGGCCTCCACTTCCTGCGCCGTCGCGGACATCGAGGTCTGGAAATCGGTGGCCGCGGTACTTCACTTCCGCCTGCAGCTTCTTCAGGTCCTCGAGCGCCAGCTCGCGGTTGATGTCGGCCTTCACGTCGCCGACGTAGCGCTGCAGCCGGCCGAACAGGTGGCCGAGCGTGCGCGCGGTCTTCGGCAGCTTTTCCGGGCCGAGCACGATCAGCGCGACGACCGCGATGACCATGATCTCGCTGATGCCGACGTCGAACATTGCGCGTGTCGGCAAGCGGCGCCGGCGTAAGGCGCCGTCAGGCGCCTGAGCACCCGGCGTTCAACCCTGCTGGGTCCGCTCCTTCTTGACCTCGCCCTCGATCGTCGTGCCGCCGATCTTCGCCGCGGGCGCGTCGGCTTCCTTCGCCGCGTCCGCGGCGTCGTCGGCGCTCTTGACGCCTTCCTTGAAGCCCTTCACCGCGCCGCCCAGATCCTGGCCGATGTTGCGCAGCTTCTTGGTGCCGAAGATCAGCAGGACGACCACCAGTACGATCAGCCAGTGCCAGATGCTCATCGATCCCATGCGATTCTCCTCAGGTTTTCCGGTTCAGCCGGGCGTTCGCGCCAGCATGCGCCGAGCGGCTTCGGTCCGCCGATCACGTGCACGTGGAGGTGCATGACGTCCTGCCGGCCGATGCGGCCGGTGTTGACGATCGTGCGATAGCCCTCCGCGAGCCTTGCTCGCTGCGCCAGCCGCCCGGTCAGCGTCATGATCCGTCCCAGCACGCCGGCGTCGTCGGCCGTGGCGTCGGCGAGCGAGGCGATGTGCCGCTTCGGGAATCAGCATGAAGTGCACCGCGCGCCAGCGGATGGATGTCGTTGAACGCGAGGATCTCGTCGTCCTCGTAGACCTTCTCGCGACGGGATCTCGCCCCGCACGATCTTGCAGAAAATGCAGTCCTGCACCGATTCCATCTCCGTGATCGACCGCCGCCGACGCTGTGCGCGATGCTCGCGCCTTCAGGGTTTTGCGCGCGCGCCTTTTCGGCGATCCCGGACGTTCCTTCGCGCCGCGCGAGCTCCGCGCGCACGTCGTCGGGACCGAGCCCGTGCCGTTCGCAGCAGCACGAGGCAGTGGAACCACAGGTCCGCGACCTCGGCTGTGATCCGCAGTTTATCACCGTCCTTCGCCGCCATGACCGTCTCGGTCGCCTCCTCGCCGATCTTCTTCAGGATCGGCGTCGTCGCCCTTTGCGAAGAGCGCCGCCACGTACGAGGACGACAGCGTCCGCGGTGCGCGCGCGATGCGATCGGCGGCGCCGAGGCGGTCGAGGATGTCGGCGCGCGTCGGCCGCGGATCAGCCATGGCCGTAGATCGCCCGCGGATCCTTCAACACCGGTTCGACTTCCACCCAGCGGTCGCGTTCCAGCCGCTTGAAAAAGCAGCGCTCGCGCCCGGTGTGGCAGGCGATGCCGCCGACCTGCTCGACCACGAGCAGGATCGCATCGCCGTCGCAATCGAGCCTGATCTCGCGCACCTTCTGCACGTGGCCCGACGATTCTCCCTTGCGCCACAGCTTGCGCCGGGAGCGCGACCAGTAGTGCGCTTCGCCGGTATCGGCGCCGTCCGGGCGAGCGCCGCGCGATTCATCCAGGCTAGCGTCAGCACCTTGCCCGACGCGGCGTCCTGCGCGATGGCGGCGACGAGGCCGTCGTCCGCCCATTTCACTTGTTCGAGCCAATCCATGTCGGAGATTGCGTGCTTGTTGCGAAGCGAGGACGCCGAGTGTTCCGCCGTTCACGGCGGGGTGTCAAGGACGATCGACGAGTCCGGCGCGTGCAGCGCCGGGGCGATTAGCGCACCTCGATGCCGGCCGCCGCCATCGCGGCCTTCGCCTGCCCGATCGTGAACTCGCCGTAATGGAAGATCGACGCGGCGAGCACGGCGTCGGCGCCGCCCGTGACGATGCCGTCGACGAGGTCGGCGCAGCGATCCCACGCCTCCCGACGCGATGACCGGGACATCGACCGCGTCGACAACGCGCTCGCGTCAGCGCGAGGTCGAAGCCCGAGCGCACGCCGTCGCGATCCATGCTGGTGAGCAGGATTTCGCCGGCGCCGCGAGCGACGACCTCGCGCGCCCACTCCACGGCATCGAGGCTCGGTCGGCGTGCGGCCGCCGTGCGTGTAGACACGCCACTGCCCCGGCGCCGCCTGCTTCGCGTCGATCGCCGCGACGATGCACTGCGCGCCGTAGCGCGCGGACGCCGCGTCGAACAGGCGCCGGATTGGCGACGCCCGCAGTGTTGATGCTCACCTTGTCGGCGCCGGCGTTGAGGAGCGCGCGGATGTCGTCGATCGAGTTGACGCCGCCGCCCACGGTCAGCGGAATGAACACGACGTCGGCCACCGCCTCGATCATGTCGTAGAGGAGGCCGCGCGTCTCGATGCTCGCGCGGATGTCGAGGAACGCGAGCTCGTCGGCGCCCTCGGCGTCGTAGCGCGCGCGCGACCTCGACCGGATCGCCGGCATCGCGCAGGTTGACGAAGTTGACGCCCTTGACGACGCGGCCCGCGGCGATGTCGAGACAGGGAATGATGCGCTTCGCGAGTCCCATGGCGATGCTTGCGCGATCTAGGCACGACGGGTTCGGGCGCTGCGATCGCGGGCGCCCGGGCGCCTCGTCGAAGCCCGCGCTGCGCCCTGACGCCGCCAGTCAGGCGCCCTTCGCCGCTTTCATCGCGGCCTTGAAGTCGAGCTTGCCCTCGTACAGCGCGCGGCCGGCGATCGCGCCGATGATGCCTTCCTTCTCGAAGGGACGAGATGCAGGATGTCGTCGATCGAGGCGATTCCGCCCGACGCGATCACGGGAATCTTGAGCTCGCGCGCGATCTTGACGGTCGCGTCGACGTTGACGCCCGTCAGCATGCCGTCGCGGCCGATGTCCGTGTAGATGATCGCCTCGACGCCGTAGTCCTCGAATTTCTTCGCGAGGTCGACGACGTCGTGACCGGTCATCTTCGACCAGCCGTCGGTCGCGACCTTGCCGTCGCGGGCGTCGAGGCCGACGATGATGTGGCCGGGAAACGCGTAGCAGGCGTCGTGCAGGAAGCCCGGATTCTTGACCGCGGCGGTGCCGATGATGACGTAGGTGATGCCGTCGTCGAGATAGCGCTCGATCGTGTCGAGATCGCGGATCCCGCCGCCCAGCTGCACCGGGATCTCCTCGCCGATCACGCTGCACGATCTCGCGGATGGCGAGCTCGTTCTTCGGCACGCCGGCGACCGCGCCGTTCAGGTCGACGATGATGCAGGCGCTCGGCGCCCTGCTCGAGCCAGTGCTGCGCCATCGCCGCGGGATCTTCCGAGAACACCGTGGCCGAGTGCATCTCGCCCTGCTTCAGGCGGACGCAATGCCCGTCCTTGACGTCGATCGCGGGAATGATCTGCATGGCGGGGGATACGGCGGGGACTGAAGGGGAGCCGGCTATGGAGGACCGGCAGACACCGGGTCGGCTAGCTCTGCCGTTCCCAGGCGACGAAGTTGGCGAGCAGCTGCAACCCTGCGCGGTGGCTCTTTTCCGGATGGAACTGCGTCGCGAAGATATTAGCCCGTGCAATGGCGCAAGTAAACGGCGTCGGATACTCGGTCGTTCCCGCCGTCAGCGCCGGATCGGCAGGCAACGGATGATAGCTGTGCGCGAAATAGAACCGCGCGCCGTCCGGGATGCCCGCCCACATCGGATGCGCCCGGGCCTGGCGAACGCGGGCTCCAGCCCATGTGCGGGACCTTGAGCTTATTCCCGAGCGACGACGTCATCGCGTCGCGATCGAACCTGACGACCTCGCCGCGCGAACACGCCGAGGCCGGGCGTCGGGCCCTCCTCGCTCATTTCGAACAGCATTTGCAGACCGAGGCAGATGCCGAGAAAAGGACGGCGTCGTGCCGCCTCGTCCACGACCTCCCGCAGCCCGCTCTCGTCGAGGCACCGCATGCAGTCGGGCATCGCGCTCTGGCCCGGCAGCACCACGCGGGCGGCGGCACGGATTACGCCCGGGTCGGCGCTCACTGTGATTGCGCGATTGGGCGCCACGTGGACGAGCGCCTTCGCCACCGAGCGAAGATTGCCCATCCCGTAGTCGACGACGACGATGTCGGTCATTAGTGCGGGAGCTGGAACCTGTCTGAAACCCCGGCGTGACGGTCCGAGGACACGACAGAGTCATCGGACTGTGCAGCCGATTTTGAAGATTGGTTCTAGAGGCGTGCCCTTCGTCGAGGGAATCGTGCCGGCCGCGCGGGATCGATCGCCACGGCCATCCGCAGCGCGCGGGCGAACGCCTTGAACACGGTCTCGGCCTGGTGGTGGGCGTTCTGTCCGCCGGAGGTTGTCGACGTGCAGCGTGACCAGCGCGTGGTTGACGAAGCCCTGGAAGAATTCGTGCGCGAGATCGACGTCGAAGGCGCCGATCATCGCCCGCGCGAACGGCACGTGGAACTCGAGCCCGGGACGCCCGGAAAGATCGATGACGACCCGCGACAGCGCCTCGTCGAGCGGAACGTAGGCGTGGCCGTAGCGCACGAGGCCCTTCTTGTCGCCCAGCGCCTTGCCGACCGCCTGGCCAAGCGTGATGCCGATGTCCTCCACCGTGTGATGCGCGTCGATGTGCAGGTCGCCTTCGGCGCGCACGACGAGATCGATCATCCCGTGCCGCGCCACCTGGTCCAGCATGTGGTCGAGGAACGGCACGCCGGTCGCGAGCTCGGCGCGCCCCTCTGCCGTCGAGGTTCACGTCCACCTCGATCCTCGTCTCTCTGGTGTTCCGCTCGACTTTGGCGCGCGCGGGATTTGGGCATCGACGGACCTTCATCGAGTTCTGTTGGGAGGGCTGCCAGCACGGCATCGTTTTCTTCCGGCGTGCCGACGGTAATCCGCAGGCATCCCGCGAGCAGAGGATGCCAGCCGTGAAGGTTCTTCACCAGTGATTCCGGCCTGCCGCAGGCGTTCGAACCATCGAGGCGCGCGTCGGGAACGCGCGCCAGCACGAAATTGGTGCGGGTAGCGAACGCTTCCACGCACCTGCAATCTCGCGAGCGCGGCATGCATGCGCGAGCGCTCCGACTTGATCCGCGCCGCCTGCTCCCCGAGCAACGCCCGTTCGGAGAGCAGCACCGGCGCCGCAGCCTGCGTCAGCGCGTTGAGATTATACGGCTGCCGGATTTTGTTGAGCTCCGCCGTCCACTCGGGCGCCGCGACGGCGTAGCCCAGGCGCAGTCCCGCCATCCCGATCTTCGACACGGTTCGCATGACCACGAGGTTGGGAAATCGCGCGAGCGCAGGCAGGAAGCTCGCGTCCGCGAATGCGTGGTACGCCTCGTCGACGACGACCAGCCCCGGCGCGGCGTGCAGAATGGCCTCGACGTCCGCTTGCGCGAAGAGGTTTCCCGTCGGATTGTTGGGATAGGCGAGGAAGACGAGCGCGGGCTGCTCGCGGTCGATCGCTTCCAGCATGGCGTTCGAGTCCAGCGCGAAATCCGCGGCGAGCGGCACGCCGACGAAACGCGAGCCGGCGTAGAGCGGCGTTCATCCGGTACATCACGAACGACGGTTCGGGGGCCAATATCGTGACGCCGGGCGCGGCCACGGCGACCGTCAGCATCTGGATCAGCTCGTCCGAGCCGTTGCCGAGGACGATGCCGAACGACTCGGGATGCCGAACGCCTCGCGCAGCGCCGGCCTTGACGGCCGAAGCCCCGCCGTCCGGGTAGCGGTTGACGGGCACGTCGGCGACCGCGGCGGCGAGCTTCGCCGCACGGCCGGCGGCAACGGATTACGGATTCTCCATCGCATCGAGCTTGATCGAGCCGTCGGCGTGCGCAACTTCGTAGGCGGTCAGCGCGCGAATCTCCGGCCGGATGACGGCCGTGACGAAATCCGACAGGCGTCGGCATCGTCAATCCGCGTCCACGCGGTACCGCGCGCTTTGCGCATGCGCCGGCAGCGCCTTCGCCGTCCGCGAGGGTCGCTGCCACGGGGCCGAGCGCGCGCGCCGCCACGATCGAGACGTCGAGCACGCTCGAGCGCTTCTGGAAATCGTAGACGCCGAGCGGGGAGGAGAACGCGCGCGGTGCGCCCCGTCGGCAACACGTGGTTCGGTCCCGCGCAGTAGTCGCCGAGCGCTTCCGACGCGTGATGGCCCATGAAGATCGCGCCGGCATGGCGGATCTTCGGCAACAGCGCCGCAGGATCGGCGACGGCGAGCTCGAGATGCTCGGGCGCGACGCGGTTCGCGACCGCGCACGCTTCATCGAGGTCGCGCACCTTGATGAGCGCGCCGCGGTTGGCGAGCGATGCCGCAGATGATCGCGCGCCGCGGCATCTGGGCGAGCTGCCGCCCGGCGCTTGCCGCGACCGCATCGATGAGATCTGCATCCGGCGTGACGAGGATCGCCTGGGCGAGCTCGTCGTGCTCGGCCTGCGCGAAGAGATCCATCGCCACCCAGTCGGCGTTGGCGCTGCCGTCGGCGATGACGAGCACCTCCGACACGCCGGCGATCATGTCGATCCCCACCGCGCCGAACACGCGCCGCTTGGCGGCGGCGACATAGGCGTTGCCGGGGACCGCAGATCTTGTCGACCGGCGCAATCGTCGCCGTGCCGTACGCGAGCGCGCGCGATCGCCTGCGCGCCGCCGATGGTGAACGCGCGCGTCACGCCGGCAAGATGCGCAGCGGCGAGCACCAGCGGATTGCGCGTTCCGCCGGGCGTCGGAACGACCATCACGATTTCGCCGACGCCCGCGACGTGCGCCGGGATCGCGCTCATCAGCACCGACGACGGGTAGCGCGGCCTTGCCTCCCGGCACGTAGATGCCGACGCGGTCGAGCGCGCTCACCCGCTGCCCGAATTCGCTGCCGTCGGCATCGCGATACGACCACGACTCGAGCTTCTGCCGCTCGTGGAACGCGCGCGAATGCGCGATGCGGCGGTTTGCAGGGCGCCGCGCATCTGCTCCGGCAGCGCAGCGAAGGCGGCGCGCATCGCCGCCGCCGGGATTTCGAGCGCGGCCACCGAGCGTCGCCGCGACGCCGTCGAATCTGGCGCGTGTATTCGATGAGCGCGGCGTCGCCCCGCTCGCGCACGTCGGCGACGATCCGCGCGACGGTCGCGTCCACTGCGGGGTCCTGCGCCGCTTCGGAACGCCGTGAGCGCGGAGAGCTCGCGCTCGAAGCCCGGCGCGGACGCATCGAGGCGGCGCATCACGAGCATTTCGTCGCTCGCGGGATTCGCGGCGGCGCCTTGTGCCTGCCCATGGCTTGCTGGCGCCCGTGCGGCCGCCACCGCCTTCGCCATCGCTTCGAGCAGCGGCTGCACGAGCTCGCGCTTCAACTTGAGCGCGGCCGGATTGACGACGAGCCGCGCGCTGATCGGAACGATGTCCTCGACGACGACGAGATCGTTGGCGGCGAGCGTGCGCCCGAGCTCACGAGGTCGACGATCGCATCGGCGAGGCCCGACAGCGGCGCCAGCTCCATCGAGCCGTACAGCTTGATCAGGTCGACGTGCACGCCCCTGGCCGCGAAGTGCTCGCGCGCGCGTCTTGCACGTACTTGGTGGCGACGCGAATGCGCGCGCGCGCGCTGGACGGTGCCGGTCCAGTCGAAGCCGCGCCTCGTCGCGACCACCATGCGGCAACGCGCGCGATCTCGAGATCGAGCGGCTGATACAGGCCTTCGCCGCCCTGCTCCAGCAGCACGTCCTTGCCCGCTGACGCCGATGTCGGCTGCGCCGTGCGCGACGTAGCGTCGGCACGTCGGACGCGCGCACGATCACGACCGAGACATCCGGCCGATTGGTGCCGACGATCAGCTTGCGCGAAGACTCCGGATCTTCGGCCGGAACGATGCCCGCCGCGCGGAGGAGCGGCAGCGTCTCGTCGAAGATGCGCCCCTTGAGAGCGCGAGGGTGAGCGTCGGCACGGTCGGCAACGGATCAAGTCGAGTCTCATTCTACCGGACGGGACCACGGGACCTCGCCCATGCGCGCGGTCACTGCGCGCTGCTGCGCGCGTGTGCCGGCGGTCCGCCGCCTGTCGCTGCTGCGATAGGGATTGATGTCGATGCCGCCGCGGCGCGTGAAGCGGGCGTACACGGACGAGCGTCGTCGGGCGCGGCAGCGCCGCCAGACGTCGGCGAATATCCGCTCGACGCAATGCTCGTGGAACCCGGGATGCCGGCGGAACGACACGAGGTAGCGCAGCAGTCCCGCGGGATCGATCGCGCGCCCCGCGATAGTCGACTGCACGCAGGCGTAGTCGGGTTGTCCCGTGACCGGGCACACCGAACGAAAGAGCCGCGTGTAGAACGCTTCGCTGCGGACCGGACCTGCGGCCGCCGAGCGCCTCGGGAGCGGGCTCGTAGTGCGCGACAGCAATGCGGCAGCTCGTCGAGGCACTCGCCCGGAAGCTCGGCGCGGTGGCGGCGCTCCGTCCGCGCGCGGGGGCGTGAGCGTGACGTCGATTGCCGCGCGCCGCGGCATGAGAGAGGTCGCGCGCGAGTGTGGCGGCCACGTCGGACGGCCCATCGAAGTGCGTCAGGTTGAACCCGGTGAGATAGAGCTTCACCGAGCTTCGACTCGACGAGCCGCGGCGAATCGGCGGGCACGGCGAATGTCGCGATCGCGACTTCCGGCTTGCCGTCCCGGTCGAGCCAGCTGCGAGCTCGTACGCCGTCCACAGGTCGACGCCCCCGAAGGGCGGCACGCCCCCGAATCCGAGCAAGCGCAGCTCGCTGCGTCGCTCGCTCGATCGAGAACAGGATCACGTCGGTGAGACGCTCCGGGTACTTCGCCGCGCGTCCGAGCGGCGAGTCGCCGAGCTCGCTCACGGTGCGCCCCCGCGCTCACTGCACTACCCTCCGCGCTGCGCGCTTCGGGCTAATTCGCGCTCGGGAGCGGCCCAGTCGCGCTCATGGCACCGCGGTTGAATCCTGCGCGCCGAGGCAGCGAGAGCTTTCCTCGATCCGCTCGTAGCCCCGGTCGAGGTGATAGATGCGATCGATCGTCGTCGCGCCCTCGGCCATCAGGCCGGCGATGACGAGGCACGCGGACGCGCGGAGGTCGGTTGCCATGACGTCCGCGCCGGTCGAGCTTGCCGACGCCGCGCACGATGGCCGTATTGCTCTCCGACCTCGATCTCCGGCGCCAAGACGGACGAGCTCCTGCACGTGCATCATCCGGTTCTCGAAGATCGTCTCGGTGATGATCGACGTGCCCGCGGCGCGCGTCGCGACAGCCATCATCTGCGCCTGCATGTCGGTCGGGAAACCCGGAAACGGCGCGGTGCGCAGGTTGAACGGCGACAGCGGCCCGCGCCGCGCGACGCGGATCGCATCGCCGGTCACCGTGATCTCGGCGCCGGCCTCGGAAAGCTTGCCGAGGGTGGCCTCGAGCGTGTCGGCTCTGCGTTCCACGTGACCGTGGCTTCGCCGCCTGCGGCCACGATCGCCGCGAGGTAGGTCCCGGTCTCGATGCGGTCGGGCATCACCGCGTGAGTCGCGCCGTGCAGCCGCTCGACCCCCTCGATGACGATGCGGTCGGTGCCTGCGCCCGCGATGCTTCGCGCCCATGGCGACGAGGCAGCGTGCAAGATCGACGACCTCCGGCTCCCGGGCGGCGTTCTCGAGCGTGGTTGTGCCGTCGGCGAGCGTGGCGGCCATCAACGAGGTTCTCGGTGCCCGTGACGGTGACGACATCGAACACGTAGCGCGTGCCCGAAAGTCGCTTCGCCCGGGCGCTGATGTAGCCGTGCTCGAGGTCGATCTCGGCGCCCATCGCCGCGAGGCCCTTCACGTGCTGATCGACCGGACGAAGCCCGATCGCGCAGCCGCCAGGCAGCGACACCCGCGCCTCGCCGCAGCGGGCGACGAGCGGTCCCAGCGCGAGGATCGACGCGCGCATCGTCTTCACGAGCTCGTACGGTGCGAGCGGCCAGTCGATCGTGCCGGCATCGAGGCGTCACGCTTCCCGGCGCCGGCGCCTCCTGCGCGACGCCCATCTGCGCCAGCAGCGAGCGCATCGTGCGCACGTCCTTCAGCTGCGGCACGTTGGTGAGCACGAGCGGCTCCCGCGCGAGGAGCGCCGCGCAGAGGATCGGCAGCGCGGCGTTCTTCGCGCCCGACACGCTGACCTCGCCCTCGAGCGGGCGGCCGCCTTCGATCAGTAGCTTATCCACGCGCTTTCGCCCATTGCTCGGGAGTGAAGCGTCGTCATGGACAGCGCGTGGATCTCCTCGCGCATCCGGTCGCCCAGCGCGGCATACACGAGCTGATGCTGCCGTATCTTGCTCAGGCCCTCGAACGCGGGGCTGACGATGACGGCTTCCCAGTGCTGGCCGTCGCCGCGCACTTCGAGATGCTCGCAGCGAAGGCCTTCGGCAATGGACGTCCTGATGGATTCCGGCGTGACCATGGGGGTACCTCGATGCAATGACGGGAGCCGGTCGGCCACGGGCGCTTACGCTGGGCGGCCTCGAGGCGCGCCTTGAGTCCGTGTCCCGACTTCAGTGCCGCAGCTTCCAGCCTCGCCGCAGGAGCAGGAGCGTGACGAGCGAAAGCAGGAGCGCGCAGGCCGTGACGATCGCGAGGCTCAACGCCGGCGGCACGTCGGACAACCCGAAGAATCCGTAACGGAACCCGTCAATCATATAGAAGAACGGATTGGCGTGCGACAGCGTCTGCCAGAACGGGCGGCAGCGAGTGGATCGAGTAGAACACGCCGGACAGAAACGTGAGCGGCGTGATGAGGAAGTTCTGGAACGCGGCGAGCTGGTCGAACTTTTCGGCCCAGAGGCCGCCGAGGAGCCCGAGCGTGCCGAGGATCGCGCTGCCGAGGAATGCGAATGCGAGCGCCCAGAACGGATGCGGCATGGCGATGAGCGACGGCACGAAGAACAAGCGTGACGAGCGAATACGCCGAGGCCGACGACGAGTCCCGCGGATCATCGCGCCCAGCACATACGCCGCGAAGAAATCGGCGGGCGACAGCGGCGGCAGCAGGATGAAGATCAGGTTGCCGGTGATCTTCGACTGGATCATCGACGACGAGCTGTTGGCGAACGCGTTCTGCAGCACCGACATCATCACGAGTCCCGGCACGAGGAACGCCGTGTAGGCGCACCTCCCCGCCGAACACGGACACCCGCGATTCCAGCACGTGCGAGAAGATGAGGAGGTAGAGGAGCGAGGTGATGACCGGCGCGAGGATCGTCTGGAACGCGACCTTCCAGAAGCGCAGGAGCTCCTTGTAGAGGAGCGTGAGCCATCCGGCGCCGGCGACAGCGAATCATCGCGCGCCGACTCCGCGACCGTGGCCGTCCGCGCCCATGATCCGCAGGAAGACCTGCTCGAGATCGGTCTCCTGCAGCGCGAGCTCGTCGATCCGGATGCCCTCGAGCGCGCAGCGCGGCGAGCAGCGATTCGAGGTCCGCTGTAGTCGATCGAGGCCCGAGCACGAAGATCATGACGCGTCATGGCTCGTGACCCGCGACTGCCACGCTGGCGGGAACGCGGTCCGCGGCGAGGCGCACCGTGAGCCCGGCCACGCGGGCCAGGAGGTTCTTCGTGGTGTCGAGCGCGCACGACGCGGCCCGCCTTCAGCATCGCGATCCGTCCGCACAGCGCCTCGGCCTCCTCGAGGTAGTGCGTCGTCAGGGATGATCGTGTGCCCGTCGCGATTGAGCTTGCGGATGAACGCCCAGAGGCTTTGCCGCAGCTCGACGTCGACGCCGGCCGGTCGGCTCATCCAGCACGATCACCGGCGGCTTGTGCACCAGCGCCTGGCCCGACGAGCACGCGGCGCTTCATGCCTCCGGACAGCGAGCGCATGTTCGCGTCGGGCCTTCGACGTGAGATCGAGGTGGTGGAGGATCTCGTCGATCCACGCGCCGTTGTTCCTGGATGCCGAAATAGCCGGACTGGATCGCGAGCGTCTCGCGCACCGAGAAGAACGGATCGAACACGAGCTCCTGCGGCACGACGCCCAACGCGCGGCGCGAGTTGCGGTAGTCCGCGGTGACGTCGTGACCCAGCACGCGCGCCGTGCCGCGTGTCGGCCCGGGTGAGTCCCGCGAGGACCGAGATCAGCGTCGTCTTGCCCGCGCCGTTCGGACCCAGCAGGTCCGAAGAACTCGCCCTCCTCGACGTCGAGGCTCACGCCGGCCAACGCCTGCACGTTGCCGAAGCGGCGGGTGACGTTGTCGATTTCGACGGCGAGAGACACGTTCGGCAGGATTGAGGTTGAACGAAGCGGACATGCTCCGGGGCCGGCCCGGCGGGCAGGCGCGCTCGCGCCGCGCGGATTGCGCACGACGGGCGAAAATAAGATTACGCGCCGAGGATCGACTCGACGCCATACACCGCCGCCAGCGCGGCGAGCGCGGGAGGCGCATGGACGAACCGCGAGCGGCTTGCCTTCGCTCGGCCGCGCGCCGCAGCAGGGCGACCAGCACCGGCGACGGCCGACGAATCGAATGCCGCCGAGGTTGCTCGAGGTCGACCTCGCCCGTCGGTCGGCAGGCAACCGCAGGCCGCGGCCGCCGCATGCACGGGTCCCGCGTTGGCGAAGGTCAGCGAGCCCGATGTAGGTCCAGTTCGCGCCGTGCATGGTCGGGCGCGAAACCCGCGTCGATTTCCATCGCGCCATGCGCCCTGCTCATCGAACGACCCGCACGCTCGCGGCCTCGTCGATCGATTCAGCCGCTCCGCTGCCTCCCGAGGCGGCGCCAGTTGAGCGGTCCCGGGCGGCCCGCCGACGCTCATTTCGCGGCGACGCCACTTGTTGCGATCGGCGAGCGTCTTGATGAGGCCGTCCACGCCGCCGTGCCTGCACCTGGTCGTTGAACTCGTCGCGATAGTTGGTGACGAGCGAGACGCCGCCGACGATGACGTCGTAGCATTTCCAGCCGTCGGCCTTCTTCTCCATGCTGTAGTCGATCTGGTATCGGGCGATCCGGTGCGCGCGGACCACCAGCGTCCGCACGGTCACCTCGGTGTCGCCGGCATTCATCCGCAGCGGCTTGTAGTCGATGGTCTCGTTGCGATAACCGTTGAGGGCGCTCGGAATACGTGCGCACGAGGAGCGCCCGGAATTCGTCCGTCACGCGCTTCTGCTGCTCGGGCGTCGCGCTTCGCCAGTTCCTGCCCATGGCGAGCGCCGTCATGCGCGTGAAATCGAAATTCGGCAGGAGCTTCGCCTCGAGGACATCGCGGATGCGCGCCTCGTTGCCGGCCTGGATCGCGGGATCGGACTTGATCGATGGCGATCACGTCGCGTCGCCACGCGCTTGACGATGGCATCCGGCGCCTCCTGCGCTCGGGCGAACGCGGAGCCGCGCCGCACAGCGCCGCGGTCAGGACACAGGACAGCGCCGCGCGCGCAGCGCGCGGCTGGGTTGATGGCTACGCATCTAGGGCTCCTCAGGTTCTGGCGGCGGCTTGCCGTCGTAGACGAGATAACGGCGCCGTTGCAGGTAGGCGTTGCGGATGAACAGGTAGCGATCGAGCGCGGCGGTGTCGACCACGGCGCTTGTCTGCAGCGCTTGCGCGCGAAGATCGACATAGCCGACGCCGTACAGGCTGTTGCGCACCGGAACGTTGGGAATGTAGCCGACGGGACCCAGCGCGACGCGCACGATGACGCCGCTTCCGTCGCGCACGGTGGTCGGCCCGAACAGGGGCACGAAGAGATACGGACCTTGCGGGAAACCCCACACGCCGAACGTCTGCCCGAAGTCCTCGTTGCCGCGCTCGATGCCGATCATCGACGCGAGATCGAACAGGCCGCCGAGACCGAACCCCGTGTTGAGCACGACGCGGCCGAGGTCGTCGCCGAACTTGTCGAGCTTGCCCTGCAGGAGGTCGTTGACCGCCGAGAACAGATCGTCGATGTTGTTGAAGACGTTCGACACGCCCGAGCGGATGAACTGCGGCACCACGTCGATGTAGGCCTGCGCCACGGGTTTCACGACGGCCGTGTCGACGGCGTCGTGAACCTGGTACAGCGTGCGGTTCATGGGCTCGAACGGATCGTCGCGCGACGGGCCCATGGCGCAGCCGGCGACGAGCACCGTCAGCAGCACGGTGCATGCATGCGACCGCAATGTCCGGCGCCGATCAAAGGTCATTGTCACTTTCCGCCTCCCGTCGCGGCCTTGTCGAACAAGAACTGGCCGATGAGCTTCTCGAGGACGATCCCCGACTGCGTCTTGGATATCTTGGCGCCGTCGGCGAGCATCTGCGATTCGCCGCCCGGGTCGAGTCCGATGTAGACGTCGCCGAGGAGGCCGGACGTGAGAATCGATGCGATCGTGTCGGTCGTGAACTGGAATCCCTGGTCGATCTTGAGCGTGACGACCGCCTGGTAAGTGGTCGGGTCGAGCTTGATGCTCTCGACCCGGCCGACGATCACGCCGGCCGCCTTCACCGGAGCGCGCAGCTTCAGGCCGCCGATGTTGTCGAAGTGCGCCTCGAGGCGGTAGCCCGGCGCGGAGGCGAAATTGATCAGATTGCCGACCTTGAGCGCGAGAAAGAGGATCGCGCCGATGCCGATCGCAACGAAGGCGCCGACCCACAGATCGAGTGCAGAGCGGTTGAGGTTCATGGCGTCGCCACTCCCGTGCAGGGTCCCGTACGCAGTCACGCCACACCCGGAACATGAACACGGTGAGGACGAAGTCGAGGCCGAGGATCGCGAGCGAGCTTTCGACGACCGTGCGCGTCGTCGCCGTCGAGACCCCTTCGGCGGTCGGCTTGGCGTCGTAACCCTCGAACACCGCGATGAGGCTCACCGGCAACACCGAAAACGATGCTCTTGATCACGCCGTTGACAATATCGTAACGAAAATCCACGCCCGCCTGCATGTTGCCCCAGAACGCCCCGGCGTCGATGCCGATCAGCTTCACGCCGACGAGATAGGCGCCGAAGACGCCGAGCGTGGAGAACAGCGCGGCAAGGAGCGGCATCGAGATGATACCGCCCCAGAACCGCGGCGCGACCACGCGCGCCAGCGGATCGACGGCCATCATTTCCATCGCGGAGAGCTGTTCCGTCGCCTTCATCAAGCCGATTTCCGCCGTGATCGCGCTGCCGGCGCGGCTCGCGAACAAGAGGCCGGCGACGACCGGTCCGAGCTCGCGGACGAGCGACAGCGCGACCAGCACGCCGAGCGACTCGGCGGCGCCGTAGCGCTGCAGCACGTCGTAGCCCTGCAGCGCCAGCACCATCCCGACGAAGAGTCCGGACACGAGGATGATGACGAGCGAGAGCACGCCGGAAAAGTAGATCTCGCGCAGCGTGAGGTTGAGCCGGGTGAAGGCGGCCGGCGTCTCCCGGACGACCGCGAGGCTGAAGCGCGTGGCATAACCCACCCAGCCGATGATGGCGATCGTTCTGCCTCCCACCCGGCGCAGCACATGGAGAAGCCCCGCGGCGACAGTGTCAAGCACGGGCGAAGAGTTCGGAGCGGTACGGCGCCGCGGGATAGTGGAACGGCACGGGACCGTCGGGCGCCCCGTCGACGAACTGCCGGACGAAGGCATCGTCCGACGCCCGGACTTCGGCGGGCGTGCCCTGCGCGATGATCTTTCCCTCGGAGACGAAATAGAGGTAATCGACGATTTTCAGCGATTCGTAGATGTCATGCGTCACGATGAGCGACGTGATCCCCAACGCGTCGCTCATGCGCCGGATCAGTTGCCCGATGACGCCGAGCGAAATCGGATCGAGGCCCGCGAACGGCTCGTCGTACATCACGAGCATCGGGTCGAGCGCGATCGCCCGGGCGAGCGCCACCCGCCGCGCCATTCCGCCGGAGAGCTCGGAGGGCATGAGGGGCGCCGCCCCGCGGAGACCGACCGCGTGGAGCTTCATCAGCACGAGGTCGCGGACAAGCTCCTCGGGAAGGTCGGTGTGCTCGCGCAGCGCGAACGCGATGTTCTCGTACACCGACATGTCGGTGAACAGAGCGCCGAACTGGAACAGCATTCCGACTTTCCGGCGCATCACGTACAACGCTTCGCGGTCGAGATCGGGAATGGATTCGCCGTCGACCAGCACCCGGCCGGATTTCGGCTTCAACTGGCCGCCGATGAGCCGCAGGATCGTCGTCTTGCCGCAGCCCGAGCCGCCCATGATCCCCACCACGCCGCCGCGCGGCACGGCCATCGAGATGCCGGTGAGCACTTCCCGCCGATCGTAGGCGAACGTCACGTCGGCGAGCTCGACGGCGTACTCGGGCTGCGCCGCGGCCGGGACGGGCGCTGGCGCTTGGGGGCGGACATCGGATCGATATTCAAGGGAGCGGCATTGTAGCCCAAGCGCGTTGTTGCTCACAACGCTCGGCATGCGACCCCGGGAACCCTGTCCAGACGCTCCTCAGCCCTTGAGGAGGCGCTGTTCCGCGAGTGCGAGATTCGCGGGCCGGCCGAGCAATACGACGACATCGCCGGCCTCGAAGACCCAATCCGGACCAGGGCGTTGCGATCGGGCGCCCTTGCGCCGCACTCCCGTGACCTCGACCAGCCCCTCGAACTTGAACATCGACAGCGCCTTGCCGCGCGCATACGCGCGGTCAGGCAGAAGCACGGAATGCAGTCGTGGCTGCAGATTGTCGGCCGCATCGGCGAAGTCGGACGCGCCGTGAAAGAATCCGCGGAAGAGGCTGTAGCGCTCGTTCGCGGATCGCGCGGATCCGCGACAGCACCCGGTTCAACGGCACGCCCAGCAGCAGCAGCGAATGCGTGGCGAGCATCAGGCTCCCCTCCAGCACTTCGGGCACCACTTCCGCCGCGCCGGCATCGAGCAGCCGGTCGAGCTCGCCGTCGTCGAGCGTGCGCACGACCACCGGCAATTCCGGACGCAATGCATGGACATGGTGCAGGATCTTGAGCGCGGCGCCCGTGTCCGCAAAGGTGATCACCACCGCGCGCGCCTTGGCGAGCCCGGCGGCAGACAATGCTTCCTTCCGGCCGGCGTCGCCGTACACCACGGACGAGCCGGCGGCCTCGCGCACGCGCTGCGGATCATGATCGAGCGCGATGAAGGAGATTTCCTCGGCCTCGAGCAGCCGGGCCAGATTCTGACCGCTCCGACCGAACCCGCAAATGATCACATGATTCTGGCGCGCCATCGTCGTCGCGGCGATCCGCGTGATCTGCGCCGCCCGGGCGAGCCAGTCGTTCGCGGTGGACCGGCGTACGAGCGGCTCCGCGAAGTGGATCAAGAGCGGCGCCGACAGCATCGACAGCACCATGGCCGCCAGCACGAGCTGCGTGATCGGCTCCGGCACAATGTGCTGGTCGACCGCGAGCGCCAACAGCACCAGCGCGAACTCGCCCGCCTGCGCCAGATAGAAGCCGTTGCGCAGGGACGTCACGAGCGACGCGCGAAAGATGCGGGAAAGCACCACGATCAGCACGAGCTTCGCGCCGACGGGCGCAACGAGCAGCACGAGCACCCAGAGGATGTTTTGGCTGACGAACGAAAGATCGAGCGCCATCCCGACGGTGACGAAGAAGAGCCCGAGCAGCACGTCGCGGAAAGGCTTGATGTCCTCCTCGACCTGGTAACGGTACTCCGTCTCGGCGATCAGCATCCCGGCCAGGAAGGCGCCCAGCGCGAGCGAAAGGCCCGCGAGCTCCGTGAGCGCCGCGAGCCCGAGCGTGATCAGCAGCAGGTTCAGCATGAAGAGCTCGGAGCTCCTCTGCCGCGCGACCAGGTGGAACCACGCCCGCATCGGCTTTTGTCCGGCGAACAGGATCAGCACCAGGGCAACCGCGGCCTTGAGACCCGCCACGACGAGATCGGCGGCGAGGTCGCCACCGCCCTTCGGCGAGCGAAGGCAGGATGATCAGGAAGGCGACGACCGCGAGGTCCTGAAACAGCAGGATTCCCATGATGTCGCGGCCGTGCGGCGTGGCGAGCTCCATGCGTTCCGCGAGCATTTTCGACACGATCGCCGTCGAGCTCATCGCGAGCGCGCCGCCGAGCGCGAAGCCCGCTTGCCAGCCGTAGCCGAGGAGATGCAGGGCCACCATCGCGCCGATCGTCGTGATCGCGACCTGCGCGAGGCCAAGCCCGAAGACCGCGCGCCGCATGGACTTCAACTGCGGCAGGCTGAACTCGAGGCCGATCGAGAACATCAGGAAGACGATGCCGAATTCGGCGAGGTCGCGCACGTCCGCGCTGTCCGGCACCCAGCCGAACGCATGCGGCCCGACGACCATGCCGACCAGCAGATAACCGAGGATCGGCGGCAGCCGGACGAGCCGGCAGATGACGACGACGACGACGGCGGCGCCGAGCAGGACGAGAATCAGTTGCAGCGTCTGCGGCATCGGGCGGGCGCGGCGGCGGCCGTTGCATTCGGCTCTTGAGGAGGACGATCGAATGTAGCACGGCCTCGCTCAGTTATACTTGTTGGGATGAGCGTCACCGCCCCCGCCGCTCCCTCCACGGCCCTCGGCCTCGAGGTCGATCCGGCGCATGTGCTGGCGCTCGCGCGGGACGTTCTCGCGACCGAAGCCAAGGCGATCGCCGGGCTCGCCGCGAGGCTCGGCGCCGATTTCGTCGCGGCCGTCGAGCTTATCCTCCATTGCAACGGCAGGGTGGTCGTATCCGGCATCGGCAAGTCCGGACACATCGCGCGAAAGCTCGCGGCCACGCTCGCGTCGACGGGCACGCCGGCCTTCTTCGTCCACCCGGCGGAAGCCTCGCACGGCGACCTCGGGATGATCACGCCGGCGGATGTCGTGGTGATGCTCTCGAATTCCGGCGAGACCGACGAGCTCGTGCTGCTGACGCCGCATCTCAAACGCCAAGGCGCGAAAATCGTCGCGCTGACGGGCAACGAGCAATCGTCGCTCGCGCAGGCGGCCGATGTCCATATCGACGCCGCGGTCGACGCCGAAGCCTGCCCGCTGGGCCTGGCGCCCACGGCGAGCACGACGGCGATGCTGGCGCTCGGCGATGCGCTCGCGATCGCGCTGCTCGATGCGCGCGGCTTTTCGGTCGAGGACTTTGCCCGTTCGCATCCGGGCGGCCCCATCGGGCGGCGTCTGCTCACCCGCGTCCGCGACGTGATGGTGAGCGGCGACGCGTTGCCCATCGTCGGCATCGATGCGCCGCTCGCCGAGGCGGTCGTCATGATGAGCAGGAAGGGCATGGGGATGACGGCCGTCGTCGATGCGGAAGGGCGTGTGGCCGGCATCTTCACCGACGGCGATCTGCGCCGCTGCCTCGACAAGAGGCGCGACATCGGCGGCGTCGGCGTGCGCGACGTCATGACGCGAACGCCGCGGACCATCGGACCCGAGCGGCTCGCGATCGATTGCGTGGAATTGATGGAAGCGGTGCCCAAGGTGACGGTGCTGCTCGTCGTCGACGAAGAGCGCCGGCTGGTCGGCGCGCTCCACCTGCACGACCTCTTTCGCGCGCGGGTCGTGTGACCAGCGTTGCGTCCCTCCCGCAGGCGCGCGGGATTCGCCTTCTGACCTGCGATGTCGATGGTGTGCTGACGGACGGGCGCATCTATGTCGACGACTCCGGTCGCGAAACCAAGGCATTCAGCGCTCTCGACGGCGTCGGCTTGAAGCTGCTGATGCAGGCGGGCGTCAGGATCGCATGGATCACCGGGAGCCGCGCGCCGGCGGTGATGCATCGGGCGCGCGCCCTGGGGATCGATCGCGTCATCCAGGGCGCCGAGGACAAGCTCACGCCGTGGGAGGCGCTGCGCGGCGAGCTCGATCTTCCGGCCGCAGCCTGCGCCCACATCGGCGACGATCTCCCGGACGTTCCCGTGCTCGCGCGGTGCGGATTCGCGATCACGGTGCCCCACGCGCCGCCGTCCGTGCGAGCGAGTGCGCATTTCGTGACGGTGCACGAAGGCGGCAGGGGCGCGGTGCGCGAGCTGTGCGAGCTGATCCTCGCGGCGCAGGGCACGTCTCAACCACAGCAAGCGGCCGGATGAACCGCCCCACGCTCACTACGTTCGCTGCCCCCGCGGGGGCGCACAGTGCGCTTCCGGGCGGCCGGGCGCGCACTGATGACCCCGTCGCCCGCGCCTCGATCGCCTGGTGGCCTGGTCACCGGTGCTCCTGCTCGGCTGCCTCGCGGCGCTCACCTACTGGCTGGACGCGCAGGTGCAGAAGCCGGGGCGACGAGACGACGGATCGTCGCGGCACGACCCCGATCTTTACATCGAACGATTCAGCGCGGTCAGCTTCGACGTCGACGGCCGGGTGCGGCAGATGCTCGCGGCGACCCGGGCCGAGCATTTTCCGGACGACGGCAGCGTCGATCTCATCGCGCCGTCGCTCGAGCTGACCGACCCCGGCACGCCTCGGCTTACGGTCAGGGCCGATACCGGCAGGGTCACCGGCGATCGGAAATCGTCACTTTGCGCGGCCAGGTCCGGCCACGCGCGACGCCGCGCCTGCCACCGCGCGCGACAAGAACCCCGTCGGGAGGCGACGTTCGCCACGGATAACGCTGCGCGTCATTCCGAAGGAGGCGCGGGCCGAAACCGACAAGCTCGTGACGGTCGAGGAGGCACGTGGAATAATCCAGGGCGTCGGGATGATCCTCGACAACAACGCGCGCACGGTCAGGATCAAATCGGCCGTGCGCGGAACGCTGCAACCCAACCTCCTGCCGAAGTGAAATCCGCTGCCCGACAAAGCTTTGCGCCGCTGCGCGCCGCCGGCACGGCGATGGCCGTGATGTGCGTCCTTGGCGCAACGCTCGCGGCCGTCGCGCCGGCAAGCGCCGAGCCGGCCGACCGCAACAAGCCGATCAGTTTTTCCGGCGACACCGGTGACGCCAATCTGCAGGCGCGCGGCGGCGCCCTCACGGGAAACGTGATCATCACCCAAGGCACGCTGTCGATCCGCGCCGATCGCGTCATATTCAAGCAGAACGCCGACAACTCGCTGTCGGCCACCGCCTTTGGCAATCCCGTCGCCATCCGCCAGAAGCGCGACGGCGTCGACGAATATTACGAAGGCTACGCGCAGCGGGTCGAGTACGACGGCGCGAAGGAACTGGTCGAGCTCTTCGATCGCGCGCTCTTGAAGCGCGGCCAGGACGAGATCCGCAGCAACTACGTCTCCTACAACGCCGGGACCGAGGTTTTCAAGGCCGAAGGCAGGGAGGGCAGCGTTCCCGACCCGACGGGTCCGGGCGCCCGCGTGCGCGGGATGTTCCAGCCCAGATCCGATACGCCGATGCCGGGCGAGGACAAGAGCAAAGACAAGGACAAGGACAAGGACAAAGACAAGGACAAGGACAAGGACAAAGACGGCGCCAAGACCGCCGCCCCGACGGCGCCAGCGCCGCCGGTAACGCTCAAGGCTGCGGGCGACCTGCGCCGCCGGCCGCCAAGTGAGCGCGGATGCCGCGCCCGGCGAGTCGCGCCCGGCAAGCCACCTGTCCGTCGCGCAACTCGAGAAGCGCTACAAGACGCGCACCGTTGTCCATGACGTGTCCCTCCACGTGGCGAGCGGCGAGGTCGTGGGCCTCCTCGGCCCGAACGGCGCGGGCAAGACGACGTGCTTCTACATGATCGTCGGGCTGGTGGCGGCGGACGGCGGCCGGATCGAGCTCGACGGACGCAATCTTTCGCGGCTCCCCATCCATACCCGCGCCCGGCTGGGTCTGTCGTACCTCCCGCAGGAGGCATCGATCTTTCGCAAGCTCACCGTCGCCGAGAACGTCCGCGCCATCCTCGAGCTGCAGGATCTCGATTCGGACGCGCTCGCCAACCGCCTCGACGCGTTGCTCGACGATCTGTCGATCTCGCATCTCGCCAACGCCCGCGCGTTGTCGCTTTCGGGCGGCGAGCGCCGCCGGGTGGAGATCGCGCGCGCGCTCGCGACCCGGCCGCGCTTCATCCTGCTGGACGAGCCGTTCGCGGGCGTCGACCCGATCGCGGTCCTCGATATCCAGAAGATCATCGGCTTCCTCAAGCAGCGCGGCATCGGCGTCCTCATCACCGACCACAATGTGCGCGAGACGCTCGGCATCTGCGACCGCGCGTATATCATCAACGAGGGGCGGGTCCTCGCTTCGGGCGCCCCGACGAGATTGTTTATAATGAAGCCGTGAGAAAGGTCTATCTCGGAGAGCATTTCCGGCTCTGAGGCAATGCGCATCCCGTAACGCATGAAGCAAACCCTCCAGCTCAAGCTCAGCCAGCACCTCACTCTTACCCCTCAGCTGCAGCAATCGATCCGGCTGCTGCAGCTGTCCACGGTCGAGTTGAATGCCGAGGTGGAGCGGATGCTGCAGGAGAATCCGCTGCTCGAGAAGGCCGAGGGCGAGGAAGAGCCCCCGCCCACGGCATCGCAGCTCGCGACCGCCGCCGCCTCGTCGACCGAGGAGATGCCGGCGCACGACGACGACCGGGCGGGCGGCAAGGAAGCCGGCGACGAGGCGCGCGAGCGCCCGGAAACGGTGGACCGCACCGATTTCGAGGACTATTCCGGCGGTGACTCGGATTGGGGCGGCGCGGCTTCGTCGGACGACGACGACGACGGCTTCTACCCGCAGCAGGTGGCTCTGAGCTCGCTCCGCGATCACCTCCTTTCCCAGCTCGCCGTGCTCAATCTGCCGCTGCGCGACCGCACGCTGGTCGGCGCGCTGATCGATGCGCTGGACGAAGACGGCTATCTCCACATCTCGCTCGAGGAAGTGGCCGAGATGTTTCCGGAAGAGCTCGAGATCGATCCCGACGAGCTGTCCATCGCGCTTTGCTTCCTGCAGAGCTTCGAGCCGGCGGGGATCGGCGCGCGCGACGCCGCCGAGTGTCTCGCGCTGCAGTTGAAGGCGCTGCCCGAGACGCACTCCTTTCCGCGCCGAGGCGCTGACGGTCGTCACCGAGCACCTGGCGCTCCTCGCGGCGCGCGATTTCGCGAAGTTGAAGCGCATCCTGCACACCGACGACGCCGGAGTGCGCTCGATGCGCGCGCTGGTGACGAGCTTGAATCCCCGGCCCGGCGCCTCGTTCGCGAAGTCCGAGGCCAATTTCGTCATCCCGGACGTCGTGGTCAAGAAGGTGCGCGGCAAATGGATGGCGGCGCTGAACGAATCCGCGATGCCCAAGCTTCGGCTCAATCGCATCTACGCGGACATCCTCACCCGCAACCGCGATTCCTCGAACCAGCAGCTTTCCGCGCAGCTGCAGGAAGCGAAGTGGCTGATCCGCAACGTCCAGCAGCGCTTCGAAACCATCCTTCGCGTGGCGCAGGCCATCGTCGAGCGCCAGCGCCGCTTCTTCGAGCACGGCGACGTCGCGATGCGGCCGATGGTTCTGCGCGAGATCGCGACGATGCTGAACCTGCACGAATCGACGATATCGCGCGTGACGACGCAGAAATACATGCTCACGACGCGCGGCACCTACGAGCTCAAGTATTTCTTCGGCAGCCACGTCGCGACCGACTCCGGCGGCGCGGCCTCGGCCACCGCGATCCGCGCGCTCATCAAGCAGCTGGTCGCCGCGGAGAGCCTGAAGTCGCCGCTGACCGACAGCCGGATCGCGGAGCTCCTCGGCGAGCAGGGGATCATCGTGGCCCGGCGCACCGTCGCCAAATACCGGGAGGCGCTGCAGATTCCTCCCGTCAACCTGCGCAAGGCGCCCTGACGACGCCTAAGGCGCGCATCGAGGAGAACCTGATGAACTTCAGCCTCACCGGGCATCATCTGGACATCACGCCTGCGATTCGCGACTACGTCATGGCGAAGCTCGATCGCGTGACGCGTCATTTCGACGACGTCATCGACGTCAACGTCGTGATGTCGGTCGACAAGCTCCGGCACAAGGTCGAGGTCAACCTGCATGCGCGCGGCAAGGACATCCACGTCGAGGCCGATCGAGCCCGACATGTATGCCGCGATCGACGCTCTCGCCGACAAGCTCGACCGCCAGGTGCTGAAGCACAAGGAGAAGCGCGAGCTCCACCGCCACGAGGGCGCCGCGATCAAGCGCGCCGAGACCGCGGCGGAGCGCGGCCCCGCGGCGACTCCGGGCGCGCCGCGCGTCACCGGCCCTGTGCCGGATTAGCGGCGTCACGCCATGCCCACCCGTGGCCGAGGAAATGAGCCAGATCGCCTCCGTTGCTGCCGGCCGGGAACATCCTGCTCGACCTCGACGCGGGCTCGAAAGCACGCCTGTTCGATGCGGTCGGCGCGCTGTTCGAGGCCAATCGCGGACTTGCGAAAAAGGTCGTCGTGGACAGCCTGCAGGCCCGCGAGAAGCTGGGCTCGACCGGGCTCGGGCAGGGTATCGCGATCCCGCACGGTCGGATCCGCGGGCTCGCCGAGGCGCAGGGCGCGTTCGTGCGCCTGAAGTCACCGATTCCCGTTCGACGCGCCGGACGGCAAACCGGTTGCCCAGGTGTTCGTGCTCCTGTGCCGGAGCACGCGACCGAGCAGCACCTGCAGCTCCTCTCGGAGCTCGCGCAGATGTTCTCGAAGCGCGCGTTTCCGCGAAAGCCTCGGGGTCCCCACCGACGCCGCCGGATTGCGCGCGGTGTTCGATCGGTGGGAGCCCGCGGCATGAGGCGCCGCCGCGGCCATGACCTCGGAGGCGCGCTGACGAGGTGACCGGCATGATGCGGCAGGTCAGCGTCGAGCGGATCTTCGCCGACAACCAGGCGCGGCTCGGACTCCACTGGGTCGCCGGGCGCCAGGGCGGAAACCGCGTGCTGACCGGCGAGGCGGAGCTGCAGGCCGACCATCGGCCAGGTCGGCCACATGAATTTCATCCATCCGTTTCGCATCCAGATCCTGGGGGCGGCGGAGCTCGCTTATCTCGGCGCCTTGTCGCAAAGCGAGCTCGAAGCCTCGATCGAGCGGCTGTTCACGCTGGAGCTGGTCGCGATCGTCGTCGCCAACGGCGAAGCCGTGCCGCCCCATCCTCGCGGCGAAGTGCGACGCCAACCACATCGCGCTCTTCACGTCGGTCCAGCCGTCGCCGCATCTCGTCGAGGTGTTCCGGCTCTTTCTTTCGCGCGTGCTCGCCGAGTCGACGACGCTCCACGGCGTCTTCCTCGACGTGCTCGAGATGGGCGTGCTCGTCACCGGCGCCTCGGCGATCGGCAAGAGCGAGCTCGCGCTCGAGCTCATCTCGCGCGGCAACGGGCTCATCGCCGACGACATCGTCGAGCTCTATCGCATCTCGCCCGACACGCTCGAAGGCCGGTGCCCCGCCGTGCTCCGCGATTTCCTCGAAGTGCGCGGCATCGGGATCCTCAACATCCGGACCATCTTTCGGCGAGACGGCCGTGCGGCCGAGGAAGCTCCTGAAGTTCATGGTCCATCTGGAGGACCACAGCAACGAGGCGTTCTCCGAGCTCGACCGCCTGCAGGTCAACGCCACGTTCCAGGAAATCCTGGGCGTCCCGGTGCGCAAGGTGACGATCCCGGTCGCCGCCGGCCGCAACCTCGCCGTGCTGGTCGAGGCCGCGGTCCGCAACTTCGTGCTGAATCAGCGCGGCATCGACAGCACGAAGGAATTCATCGAGCGCCAGACGCAGCTCATGGAGGACGGCGGCTGACGGCAGCAGGCGTCGGTGCGATGCAATGGACCTACTGCTGATCGGCGGAGTTTCAGGCTCCGGCAAGAACGTCGCGCTCGGGGCCCTCGAGGATTCCGGCTACTACGCGGTCAACAACCTGCCGCTGTCGCTCGTCGAGGCCACCGCCGGCTACTCCGCGAAGGCCGGCCGCAACCGCGTGCGCGATCGCGCTCGACGCCAAGATCGCACCGGGCCTCGCCGGGCTCGCGGACACGATCGCGCGCCTGCGCGCCCTCGGGTGGAACGTGCGCTTTCTCTACCTCGACGCGAAGACCGAAACGCTGGTCAAGCGCTTTTCCGAGACGCGCCGGCGCCACCCGTTCTCCGAGCGACGCGCGCACGCTGACCGAGGCGATCGACTACGAGCGGAGCCTCCTGGCCGAAGTGCGGCCGCTGGGCTTCGTGTTCGACACGAGCGATCTGTCGTCCGCCGCGCTCCGTTCGTGGATCAAGGATTTCGTCAGCGTCGACGCGGGGAAGCTCACGCTGCAGTTCGAATCGTTCGGCTACAAGCACGGCGTGCCGCTCGACGCCGATCTGGTCTTCGACGTCCGCTGCCTCGCCAATCCCTACTACGAACCCACGCTGCAGCCGCTCACGGGGCGCGATCTTCCAGTCGTCGCATTCCTCGAGAAAGAGCCCGCCGTGGAGCGGATGTACCGCGACATCGAGCGCTTCGTCGCGGACTGGCTTCCCGAGTACGCCCGCGACAACCGCAACTACCTCACCGTCGCGATCGGATGCACGGGCGGACGGCACCGCTCGGTGTACCTGGTCGAGCGGCTCGCCAAGGCGTTCAGGTCGCACGAATCAGGTTCTGATCCGGCATCGGGAACTCGGCTGAAGCGCGCCGGGGCGATCCGATGTCATCGCTCCTGCGGCTTCCGCTGTTTCCACTGCACACCGTTCTGTTCCCCGGCGGACGGCTTCCGCTGCGGATCTTCGAGCAGCGGTACATCGAGATGACCAAGGCCTGCGTCCGCGACGACGCATGCTTCGGCGTATGCAGGATCGTGCAGGGCGACGAGGTCCGGCCCGCGGCGCCAACGCGCCGGAATTCGCGCGCCGTCGGCACGCTCGCCCGCTTCGAGAACTGGGACATGCCGGAGCAGGGTATCCTGCACGTGAGCGCCGTCGGCGGGACCCGCTTCGAGGTGCGCTCGCATGCGACGCAAACGGACGGGCTCATCGTCGCGGATGTGGCGTCCCTTCGCGGTCGGAGCCGCGAGTCGGCCGTCGGCGCGAGGTTCCAGCCGCTCGCGCAGCTGCTGGAGCTCCTCGCCGCCCGCGTCGACCCCCGGCAATTTCCGCGCTGAGCGGTCATTCGACGATGCGTCGTGGGTCGGCTATCGCCTGGCCGAGCTCCTGCCGCTGCCGGCGTCGATCAAGCAGACCATGCTCGAGATCAACGACGCCGAAGTGCGGCTCTCCGTGCTGCAGACTTTCCTGAAGCAGCACGACCTGCTGTAGGCGTCGGCCAGCCTGCGATCCCGGACGGCTACAATTCCGGATTCAGCGCGGACAAAGGGAACCCGACCATGGCTGGCCACAGCAAATGGGCGAACATCAAGCACAAGAAGGCGGCCACCGACGCCAAGCGGGGCAAGATCTTCACGCGCCTCATCCGCGAAATCACCGTTGCCGCCAGGATGGGCGGCGCCGACCCGGCGATGAACCCGCGGCTGCGGCTCGCGATCGACAAGGCGATGGATCAGAACATGCCGAAGGACACGATCGAGCGCGCCGCCAAGCGCGGATCGCGGCGACCTCGAGGGCGTCGCGTACGAGGAGATCCGCTACGAAGGCTACGGGATCAACGGCGCCGCGGTGATCGTCGATTGCATGACCGACAACCGCACGCGCACCGTCGCCGACGTCCGGCACGCCTTCACGCAAGTATGGCGGCAATCTCGGCACCGACGGCTCGGTCGCGTTCCTCTTCAAGCATTGCGGGCAGCTCGTGTTCGCGCCCGGCACCGACGAGAACGCGCTGATGGAGGCGGCGCTCGACGCGGGCGCCGACGACGTGATCAACAACGACGACGGCAGCATCGAGGTCATCACCGGACCCTACGCCTTCGCCGCGGCGAAGGGCGCTCTGGCCAAGGCTGGATTCAAGCCGGAGTTCGCCGAGTTGACGATGAAGCCGTCGACCGAAGTCGAGCTCGAAGGCGATGACGCGGCGCGAATGCAAAAGCTCCTCGATGCCCTCGAGTCGCTCGATGACGTGCAGGAAGTGCATACCAATGCGGTTTTCGACGCCGAATAGGTCAAGGCGGCCTCGCCACGTGGCTAGCCAGCGCCGGGCGCATCCTCGGCATCGATCCCGGGATTGCGAACCACGGGCTTCGGCGTCATCACGATCGACGGGCGCCGGCTCGCGTACGTGGCCTGCGGCTGCATCCGCAGCGGAGACGGCGAGCTTCCGGCGCGTCTCGCGCGTGATCCCTGACCGATCTCGCGGCGGTGATCTCGCGCTGCATCGGCCGTCCGAGGTCGCCGTCGAGAAGGTGTTCGTCAACGTCAATCCGCAGTCGACGCTGCTCTTGGGGCAGGCGCGCGGCGCCGCGATTTGCGCCGCGGTGTTGGCCGGAGCTGCCCGTCGTCGAGTACACCGCGTTGCAGGTGAAGCAGGCGGTCGTCGGTCACGGCAAGGCGGCGAAGGAACAGGTCGCGGACATGGTGCGCCGCTTGCTCGATCTTCCCGGCGTCCCGGCGGCCGACGCCGCCGACGCGCTCGCCTGCGCCATCGCGCACGCGCACAGCGGACAGGGCTCGGCAGGGCTCGTCGGCGCGGGCCATCCGCGGGCGCTGCTAAGAACGGCCCACGCTCACTCGTTCGCGCGCCCCGAGCGCACAGTGCGCTCGGACGGCCGGGCGCGCACTGATGCCGCGTGCCTCCGGCGTCCGGCCGCGGTGATATTCGACATGGACGGGCTGATGCTCGACACCGAGCCGCTCGCCGCGCGCGCATGGGGCGAGGGCCGCAGCGATGCTGGGCGTCGACTTCGACATGTCGCTCGCGCAAGGGATGATCGGCCGCAACTTCGCCGACTGCTCCGCGATGCTTCGCGCGCGCTACGTCGCGCCCTATCCCGTCGACGCGCTGCTCGCCGCGTTGGCATGCGGCCTACGACGCGATCGTCGAACGCGAAGGTCTCGCGCTGAAACCCGGCGTCCACGAATTGCTCGACTGGCTCGAGGGCGCCGCGATTCCCCGCGCCGTGGCGACATCGACCCGCCGCGACCGCGCGCGCGCCGAAGCTCGCGCACACGGCGCTCTTGCCGCGCTTCCACGAGGTTGTCGGCGGCGACGAGGTCGCATTCGGAAAGCCCGCGCCGGATATCTACGTCGAGGCCGCGCGACGGCTCGGCACGAGCGCCGCCACGTGCCTGGTGCTCGAGGATTCGAGCCCGGCGTGCGCGCGGCGCTCGCCGCCGGCATGATGCCGATCATGGTGCCGGATCTCATTCCGCCGTCCGCGGATCTCGTCGCGCTCGATCTCATCGTGCTGCCCACGCTGCACGATCGTCCTCGCGCATCATCGCGCCTCCCGGCCTGAGCCGTTCCGCCAGGCCGCCCACAAGTGAAGGCGACGTCCCCTTCGGATCGGCGAGCGCGGCGCGTGTCGCTGCGATAATCGCCCGAACGGATTGCATCGCCCATGATCGGCCGTCTCACCGGAACCCTCGTCGAGAAGAACCCGCCGCAGCTCCTGCTCGACGTGCAGGGCGTCGCGTACGAGGTCGACGTCCCGATGAGCACGTTCTACAACCTTCCCGCCGATCGGCGAGCGCATCGCCCTCTTCACCCATCTCGTCGTGCGCGAGGATGCGCATCTCCTCTTCGGCTTCGGCACCGAGCACGAGCGGCGCGCGTTCCGGCAGCTCGTGAAGATCAGCGGCGTCGGTGCGCGGACCGCGCTGTCGGTGCTGTCCGGCCTCTCCGTCGCCGAGCTTGCGCAGGCAGTGACGATGCAGGATGCCGGCCGGCTGACGAAGATCCCCGGCATCGGCAAGAAAACCGCCGAGCGGCTGCTGCTCGAATTGAAGGACAAGCTCGGCGCCGACGTCACCACCGCCGTCGGCGTGCATCGGCCGCCGCCGGCGTCCTCCGATGTCCTCAACGCGCCCTGCTCGCTCTGGGCTACAGCGACAAGGAGGCGGTCGCGACGGTCAAGAAGCTCCCCGATGGTGTTGGCGTGGGCGACGGCATCCGCCAGGCGCTGAAGCTGCTGGCGAAAGTCTAGGTGCGAGCATGGCGATCGAACACGACGAGCTCAACCGCCTCGTGACCGGCCAAGGTGGCCGGCGTGCAGGAGGAAGTGGTCGAGCGCGCGCTGCGGCCGCGCCTGCTCGACGAGTACGTCGGGCAGGAGAAGATCCGCGGGCCAGCTGTCGATCTTCATCGAGGCGGCGCGCAAGCGCAAGGAAGCGCTCGACCACGTGCTGCTGTTCGGCCCGCCGGGACTCGGCAAGACGACGCTGTCGCACATCATCGCGCACGAGCTGGGCGTGAACCTGCGCCAGACGTCGGGCCCGGTGCTCGAGCGCGCCGGCGATCTCGCGGCGCTGCTCACCAACCTCGAGCCGCACGACGTGCTGTTCATCGACGAGATCCACCGGCTCTCCCCGGTGGTCGAGGAGATCCTCTATCCGGCGCTCGAGGACTTCCAGATCGACATCATGATCGGCGAGGGCCCGGCGGCGCGCAGCGTCAAGCTCGACCTGCCGCCGTTCACGCTGGTCGGCGCGACGACGCGCGCCGGCATGCTCACCAACCCGCTGCGCGACCGCTTCGGCATCGTCGCGCGCCTCGAGTTCTACACGCGCCGCGGAGTTGACGCGGATCGTCACGCGCTCGGCGGGACTGCTCAAGATCGAGATCGATCCCGAGGGCGCGCTCGAGATCGCGCGGCGCGTCGCGCGGCACGCCGCGCATCGTCAACCGGCTGCTGCGGCGCGTGCGCGACTTCGCCGAGGTGCGCGCCGAACGGCGCGATCACGCGCGCGGTCGCCGACGCAGCGCTCGCGATGCTCGACGTCGACGCGCTCGGGCCTCGACGTGATGGACCGGAAGCTCCTGCGCACGGTGCTCGACAAGTTCGCCGGCGGACCGGTCGGCGTGGAGAACCTCGCCGCCGCGATCGGCGAAGAGCGCGACACGATCGAGGACGTGCTGGAGCCGTTCCTCATCCAGCAGGGGTTCCTGCAGCGCACGTCCCGCGGCAGGATGGCCACCGCGCTGTCGTACCGGCATTTCGGCCTGACGCCGCCAGCGCCCGGCGGCGTCGCCGATCTCTTTCCGGACGGGGGCGCCAGGTGACTGCCGGCGCGCCAGCGAGACCTTTCGCTTCCCGTCTCGCGTTTACTACGAGGACACCGACGCCGCGCGGCGTCGTCTATTACGCCAACTACCTCAAGTTCATGGAGCGCGCGCGCACCGAATGGCTGGCGGCGCTGGGCTTCGAGCTCGCGCGACGCTCGAAGCCGCGCACGGCGTCGCGTTCGTCGTCCATCGCGCCGGAGATCGAGTACCAGCCGCCGGCGCGCCTCGGCGACCGCCTGGATGCCACGCTCGAGCTCATCGAACTCGGCCGCGCGCGCATGGTCGCACTGCAGCAGGTGTGGCGCGGCGCGAGCGCCTGCTGACCGACGCCCGCGTGACGCTCGCCTGCGTCGACCGCGCGACCTTTCGCCCGGCACGCATCCCGGCGCGAGCTCCACCGGCCGACTGGAGGAGCCTCGCTTGAACGTCAACACCGACCTCTCCTTCCTCACGCTCGATCGCGCAGGCCTCGCTCGTCGTCCAGGCGGTGCTGCTGCTGCTCGCCGTCCTGTCGCTGTGGTCGTGGTGGCAGATCTTCCTCAAGATGTTCCAGCTGAAGCGCACGCGCGAGGGACACCGACGCGTTCGAGAACGAATTCTGGAAAGGCGGCGACCTGAACGAGCTCTACCAGAGCTCCAGCAAGTCGCGCACGCGGCAGCGGCCTCGAGCACATCTTCACCGCCGGCTTCCGCGAATACGCGAAGCACCGGAAGCAGGGCAGCACCGCCGCGGTGACGATGGACAGCGCGCGCCGCGCGATGCGCGCCACGTTCCAGCGCGAGATCGACGCGCTCGACGCGCATCTCGCCGGGCTCGCCACCGTCGGTTCCGTGTCGCCGTACATCGGCCTGTTCGGCACGGTGTGGGGCATCATGAACGCGTTCCGCGGCCTCGCGAACGTGAGCCAGGCCACCCTCGCCCACGTCGCGCCCGGGCATCGCCGAGGCGCTGATCGCCACCGGCGATCGGCCTCTTCGCCGCCATCCCGGCCGTCGTCGCGTACAACCGCTACACGCACGACGTCGACCGGCTGGCCGTTCGCTACGAGACCTTCATCGAAGAGTTCTCGAACATCCTGCAGCGCCAGGGCTGATGAGCGAGCCACGAACATGATGCGCCGCGCACGCAAAACGATCAACCAGATCAACGTCGTCCCTACATCGACGTGATGCTGGTGCTGCTCGTGATCTTCATGGTCACGGCGCCGCTCATCAACCCGGGTCAGATCGACCTGCCGTCGGTCGGCAGCAAGCTGACCGTGCCCGCGGAGCACCGATGGAAGTCGACGCTGGCTACCGACGGGACGCTGACGCTCGCGGACAAGCAGGCGAGGCACCGCGGCGGTCAAGGTATCGCGCGACGAGCTCGTCGCCCGCATCCAGGCGAAGCAGGCTCGCGTCCCGGATCAGCCGGTCGTGATCTGCGCGGCGGCAAGCGCGCGTACGAGCGACGTCATCGACGATGCTCGACACTGCTCCAGACGAGCGGTGCGCAACAAGGTCGGATTGCTGGCGCGGCCCACCGGGCAGCTGAGATGGACAACCTCACGCTCACTGCGTTCGCTGCCCCCAGGGGGCGCACAGTGCTGGTTCGGGCGGCCGCGCGCGCACTGACCCGAATGGCGAGCGAACGCCCGCGGCGACCCGCGCGCATGTCGGGCCAATGGCCGGCGCTTGGCCCTCGCGATCGCCGTCCACGTCGCCTTCATCGCGCGTGCTCGTCTTCTCGCTGCGCTGGCAGAACCGGAAGCCGGAGCCCGTCACGGTCGAGCTCTATGCGCCGCCTGCAGAAGTCGGCGGTCGCCGAGCCGGGCGTGAACCCGCGCCGGCCCGCGCCGCCGCCGCCGGCGCCGCAGCCGAAGCCCGAGCCGATCCGGAGCCTAAGCCGGCCGCCGCCGCCCGTGAAGGCCGCGCGCCCCAGCCCGAGCCCGCCGAAGAACGCCGCGCCGAAGCCCGAGCCCAAGGTCGACGAAGCCCGATCCCCGGTGCGGCCGACATCGCGCAGAAGGCGCGCAAGGGAAGAGGATCGAGATCAGCAAGCAACGCGCGAGCAGCCGCGCGCAGGCGAAGAAGAAGGACCGCGAGAAGAAGGAAGCCGCTGCAGAAGGGAAGCCGAGAAGAAGAAGCGCGACGCGGAGCAGCGCGTGGCCGAGGCCCGCGAGCGCCAGGCGCGCGAAGCCGACGCGCTTGCGGGCGCAGGCGGAGCGCGAGCAGGCGGCCCGGGCGGCAGCAGCAGAAGCTGGACGCCGAAGCCGCGGCGCGCGCGCGCGCGGAGGCGGACTACGTCCGCCGCATCCAGAGCAAGGTGCAGGGCAATGTCGTCCTGCCGCCGGACATGGCCGGCAATCCCGAAGCGATCTTCGACGTCGTTGCAGCTTGCCGACCGGCGAGATCATCGACGCCGTGCTGCGCAAATCGAGCGGATCGCGCGCGTACGACGACGCGGTGCAGCGGGCGATCGTCAAGTCCTCGCCGCTGCCGCGGCCCGGATCGGCCCGAGTTGTTCCAGCGCACGCTGACGCTGAAGTTCCGCCCGCAGGACTAGAAGCCGATCGCAGGACCGCGAACGGCGCGCGCCAGCATGCGGCCCGGTCGCTCAGTAATCCGTGGGCTTCTTGTCGATGATCTGGAACGCCGCCCAGCTCCAGTCGGCGCGCTGCTCGACCAGGTGGCGAAGCGCGATCGTGTAGACCGAATGGCCCGGTGGTCAGGATGAGGTTGCGCCCATCCGCGTACTCCGGACGTGGGCACGATCAGCGTCTTGACCGTGCAGCGGCTTCTCCGGACGCGACGGCGGCGGCAGGTACAGCGCGTCGAAGCGCGACGCCCATCATCGAGACGTCGACGCCGTTGACCACCATGCCGAGGTCTTCCTTGCGCCGCGCGGCGCGCATGGACCGTGATCGGCACGACGCGGTCGGCGATGATCGACACGCCCGCTTCGACCTCGTCGTTCGAAACCTTGTTGAGGCGGCGCACGGCGCCGAGCACCCATTCGACGGCGTCGGTCTGGCGAATCGGCGACGAGCGCGCCCAGCACGAGGCTCTGGCCGATGCCGCCCGAGGCGGAGATGCGCAGTCCCGCCACGCTGCGGTCCTTGACCTGCCACGCCTGATCGCCGACCGGCGCGATGCGAGGCCGCGAGCGAATCGTGCTCGTCCGGAACGCGGTGCGCCGCGACCGCGGGCTGTCGGCGACCGCGAACACCTCGATCTGCTCGTTGCCGGCATCGGCGTCGTTCGCGGGCTCGACGATCTCGCGCGGCGTCAAGCTCGACGCAGATGCGGGCGAGCCCCACGCGCACCTTGGCGGCGACCGTGACCGGCGTCGCGCGGCGAGCGCCGGAGATCGCCGTGGAGGTTCGGTGCCACGACCGGGCGCACCTTCTCCAGGATGCCGATGCGTTGCTGGTTCGACCGCGGCGGCGGCGCCGGGCTCGCCGATGTCGGCCTGGCGCAGCGCGTGCATCGCGCGCTCGAGCTGGTCGGCGAGCGGCGTCGTGTCGAGAAAGTGCAGCGTCGGGCCGGACTCGTTGCCGGTGCGCCGCACGAGGCCGCGCTTGCTCGCGAGATCGACGTAGAAGCCTTCGGACGACCGCGGCACGGCCTCGAACTCGAGCTTCCTGCCCCAGGCGCGCATCTGGGCGCTCGCCCAGTCGATCTCGGCCGGCGACAGGTTGCCCATGTTGAGCTGCTGGATCAGCAGCGCGTAGATCGTATTCCTGCTCGGTGCTCCATTGCATCGCCCCGGCCCTGGCGCTCGGGAGCGCGACCGGCGACGCGTGCGACGCCGAGCTCGATGGCGCGGGCATAGAGCTGGTGGAGATTCGTCCACTTGCGCGGAATCCAGCGCTCGTGGCGGAATGCGCGCAGCTTGGCGTCGGTGCCGTGATAGTGGAGCAGCCGCGCGAAGAGCTGCGGGATCATGCGGCTTCCAGCGCGGATTCGATGTTTCGGCCAGCGCCCGCTCCAGCGCCGGTCTGGTAGGCGTAGACGAAGCCCTGGCTCATCTCCTGCGCCGCCTGCCACCCGCGGTCGGCGACGCGCGCGGAACGGTCGATGTTCTCGACGTACTGCTTGCACGAGCTGGCGGCGGTCGGCGCCCAGCGCCGTGTCGAGGAACTGGATGGCCGCGACACGGTTGAGATCAGTCGGCTCGGCTCGACTGGCGCATGCCGTCGAAGATCCGCATGACATGGTGCTGCCGGGCGATGACGTCCTGGGTCGGCAAGTGACGCAGCCAGGCGGAAACCGATCGCGCGGACACCGAGCGGATCGGTGTCGTCCTTCGGTCTGCGGAGTCAGGAATCCAAACATGGTCGGCGGCAAGCCTATCGCGGTGGCCCGGGCGACCGGACTGCCCGGCGCAACGGAAGCGGAGTTGGTACGCGGATCATCCTGCGCCGCCCACGCAGGATTGCGATTGCCGCAACGTTGCAGCTCAGTTCATATATAGCTCAGGTTCGCACGGGCGGGCAAAAGACTCCCGGCCTAGGCTACAATTCGGCGCCCGCGACTGTTGCGCGCAAGGTTCGAGCCGCTGGCCGCGCGGCCAAGCCATGCCTTCCTGCGGTTGCCTCAAAACGTCTCATTACAAGGTTCGCCATGTCATTCCAGCAACGCGTTTCCAGCGGGTTCTGGCCAGGTCCGGTGCCGTCGCGCTTCGGCGCGTGCTGTCGCCGCGATGTTCGTCGCGGCGTGCGCGAATCGGCCATCGCGCAGACCCCGCCGAACGCCGCCAGACAAGACTTCGCCCCTTTCGTCCACTACAATCGAGCAAATTCGGTGCCAAAGTGAATGAACTTCAGATCGTCGACCAGAAACCAGGGACCGGGAGCCGAGGCGCGTCAGCGGCAAGGCCGTCATTGTTCACTACACCGGATGGCTCTCACGACCCGGCCACGGCCGACGGCCACGGCGCGAAATTCGACAGCTCGCTCGACCGCAACGTCCCGTTCGGCTTCTTTCTGGGCGCCGGCAAGGTGATCAAGGGCTGGGACGAAGGGATCATCGGAATGAAGGTCGGCGGCAAGCGCACGCTCGTGATCCCGCCCGGCAAAGGCCTACGGCGAACGCGGCGCCGGCGGCGTCATTCCGCCCAACGCCACGCTGCTGTTCGACGTCGAGCTGACTCGGAAGTCGGCAGGAGGCTGAGCGCGAGCTCCATCTGGCACATGCAGGCGACCGGCTCGGTCGGCCGGCGGCGAGCGCTCACCAGTACGTTTCGACCGTGACGTGCCACCGGTCTCGCGGCCGGCGGTGCCGTCGCATGCCGCGCTGCGGCGAGCGCCTGCTGCGTGATCGTCGACCATCGCCGGATTGCCGCAGAGCATCGCGTGCGAGTTCTCCGCGGCGAGCGGCAGCGCCCGCGCGAGACTCGAGGCGCCCGTCGCGATATCGCGTCCGGAATCCGTCCCGCCGAGCGCACCGGGGTGGCTCTCGCGGCTCACCATCGGATATGGGCGTGAACGCGCCGCGGATGGTCGGCGCGATCCGTCCGATCACGTCGCGGTAGGCAAGCTCGTTCGCATGGCGGACGCGCGTGCACCAGCACGATCCGGCCGAACTTCGCACCCACGGCGTCGGGCGTGCGCAGGATCGACAGGAACGGGCCGATGCCGGTGCCGTCGCGAGGCACCAGAGCACGTCGGCGTCGGGCACCTCGCCGACGCGAAGAAGCCGTTCGCGTTGCGCAGCAGCCAGACGGGCTCGCCCGGCGCGAGCGCCGCGAGGCGCGGCGACAGCGGGCCGTCCGGCACGATGACGAAATAGAACTCGTGCGGCGCGCTGCCCGGCGCATTCACGAACGAATACGGCCGGCCGAGCATCTCCTCCTTCGGACCCGGGCGGCGCCGGCAGCGCGAGGCGGCCGAACTGCCCGGCGACGAAGGTGACTTCGGGCGCTTCGACCTGCAGCGAATGCAGGCGATCGGTCCACCGCACGTTGCCGGTGACCGTTCCTGCACCCATTTGCTCATGCCGACCATGCGGGCGCGGGTAAAATCGGCATTATGCCTGCTCGATCGACCGTCCCGCGGCAACGGAGCGGGGCCGCGGCCTCCGCGTCTACCTGCGGCCCCCGCGAGCCTCGGACGCCGCCTCCTTCCTCGCCGCCGGTCAAGGCAAGCCGCAGGCTGCACGGCGCGTGGGTGCAGCCCGCCGTCGACGCCGCGCGCTTCGCGGCGTTCGTCACCGCTACGGCGCTCGGCCGCGCGCGACGCGGCGTCCGCGACGCACGTGGGCTTCTTCGTCGTGCCGCTGCGAGGACGACGCGATCGTCGGCGTGTTCAACATCGGCGAAATCGTCCGCGGGCTCTTCAAGAGCGCGTACCTCGGCTACTACGCATTTGCGCCGCACGCGGGCGCCGGCTACATGGCCGAGGGCCTGAGCTCGTGCTGCGAGTCGCGTTCCGAGCGCCTGAAGCTGCATCGCGTCGAGGCGAACGTGCAGCCCGCCAACGCGCGCTCGCTCGCGCTCGTCGCGCCGCGCGGGCTTCGTGCGCGAGGGCTTTTCGCGCGCGCTACGTGCGGATCGCCGGGCGCTGGCGCGATCACGTCCGCATGGCGCTGCTGGTCGAGGACTGGCGCGCGCGCCGCGCGAAGCGCTCGCGCGATGAGCGCGGCGCGCTGCCCGGCTGCGTCGCGGCACGTGCTCGCCGTGCGGCTGCGCGACGCACGCACCGCCGGCGACGCGCCGAAGATCGTGCACGGCTACCCGCTTCCGTCCGTACCAGATCCACGAGGAATGCTTCGCTCTCAAGCCGGGCGATCGCGTCGAGTACCGGTTCGAGAGCGACCGAGCCGGTCGACTTCAACGTCCACTACCACGAGGGCAAGGCGGTCGTGATGCCGCTCGTCGCGCGAAAAGTCGCGCGAGGACGCCGGCGTGTATCGCGCGTGCAGATCGCGCAGGATTACTGCCTGATGTGGGAGGCCGGCGCGGCCGGCGCGGTGACTCCGATTACCGTGCTATCCGCGTGCCGGCGCCGGCAGGACACCTGATCCGCGCGATGCGCGCTCGGTCAGAAGTCGGTGTGGCTGTACGTGCGGCCGTTCTCGATCGGGCCCAGCACGAGCTTGTCGACGATTCGCGCCGGCGACGTCCGCCGGGTCCTTCAGTAGCCCGTTGTCCTTGAAGCCGCGAAACAGCGCGACGCTCGGGAACTCCGGCCGGATCGCGGCTTCGCATGTACGCCTGCATGCCGGTCTCGAAAATGCCGGGCCGCAGCGAGATGCAGCGAAACCGCGGGTCGCTGCACTCGGCCGCGATGGCGCGGGTGAGCATCTCGAGCGCCGCCTTCGACATGCCAGTAGACCAGCGTGCCGGCGATCGCCGGTCTGCGCCGCGCCCGACGAGATGTTGATGATCCTGCGCTCGACCGCGTCGTCGGGAAGCTCCGGAGGAAGAGGTCCGCCATCACGGCCGGCGCCGCGGCGTTGGTGCGCGAGCGCGGCGGCGATCGCGCTGGCGTCGAGGTGGCCCGACCCGTCCGGTCGGCGTGGCGACCGCCGCGTTGTTGATCGAGCGTCACCGACTCGGGCTTGCCCGCGGCGACGACGCGCAGCGCCGGCGTGACCGCGGCGGCGAGCGAGCGCCGGCTGGGCGAGATCGCAGGCGGCGAGATGGTAGCGCTTGCCCGTGAGCCGCGGGCTCGCCGTGCGGCCGACGCCCAGCACCGTGAAGCCCGCGGGCGAGCATCGCCGGCGGCGAGCGCCTCGCCCAGTCCGCGCGACACGCCGGTGACGATCGCTGCGTGCATTGCCTTCTCCCCATGTCGAACTTCTGGAACCGCATTCGCTGCGACCGCGCAAAGTTACCTCGGAACGCGAGGCTGCGCAGTCGCCTGCGTCAGCGCCGCCGAACGACAGCACGATCCACACGACGATCGACGACCGCGAGCGACGAGCAGCGCGATCTTCCACGGGCTCTTCGGATACTCGCCGCGGATCGTGCCGGTGACGCCGTTCATCGCGCACTGGAACGCGCGGGCGCCGTACGTGTAGGACAGCAGCCACACCGGCGCGAGGATGTGCTTGAACGTCTGGCCCGAATAGTCGGCGTCGACGACGAGATTGCGGAAGGTGTCGCCCGGAACCTGCTGCGCGCAGAGCGCCTGCAACTTGCGCGTCCATGTCGGCGCGCGCGCGCTGCCGCGGCGGCGGCGAGGTCGATCTGGTAGCGCTCGACGACCCAGCCGGCGACGAATCCGGCGTCGTAGGGCTTCGAGCTCGTTCGTCGGGAACGGCTCGATCCCGCGCAGACAGCTCCGGATGGACGCCGACCGACGCGCAGACGAGATCGTCGTCGAAGAAATGCTGACACGCGGCCGGCCGCCGGCTCCCAGCGCACGTGCTGCACCTGCCGCGTCTCGCGTGCGTCCGCCTGCTCGCGTAGGTCTCCGTCGTGTAGTAGTAGTGGCCCGCCTCGGCGGTCCATTCGGCGTCGACTTGCGCGTCGAACGTCCAGTACGGCAGGTAGACGCCGCGCACCGTGTCGGTGAGCGCGCGCGCTTGAGCGCCGACGGCGCGAGCCACAGGCTGGCCGTACCACGCGCGGATGCGATCGCGCGCCTCGGACTCGCTCACCCGGAACGGCAGCACGCTCTCCGGGCCGGAACGCGGGCTTCGCCTCGTCGTACGGGCACGAGCTGCGCCGAGCCGCAGAATTCGCAGTTCTGCGCCTGGCGCGACGGATCGAGCACCGAGATCGCGTTGCAGCTCTGGCACTTGACCTCGCGCTTGTCGGCCGGCCAGCCCGCGGGTCGGGCGGCCGATGCCGCGCAGCGCGCCGACGAGATCGTGCTCGACGATCGCGCCGGCGGCATCCAGCTTCGCCGCGCGATTCGGTCCCGCAGAACGGGCAGACGAGCTTCTGCTTCGCCGGATTCCACGTGGCCTCGCCGCCGCAGGCAGGACACGCGAACTTCGACAGCGCGACGCTTTCGGCCACGTCGTGCGATCCGCGTGGGTCACCGAGTCGCGTAGCCGATCACGCGCCACGCCGTCGTCCGCCCCTGACGCTCGAGCGTCACGGCCTCCACGGTGTCTCGGTCTTGCTTCGCGAAGGACGGCGCGGTAGCGTCACGTTCCTGCATAGGTCGCCGCCCGGCATTCCCGGCCATCGCTGAACGCCGTCCCGACGACCGCGCGCTGCACGATCTGCCGCGCGCGGCGGTCGATCGCGCCGCAGCGCGATCGCCGACCCACTGCGCGCGAGCGGCGGCGTCGCATCCGCGCGCGCCAGCCGCGGCTGCAGTTGCGCTCGGCATCCATGCTTGTCGACGTGGCTAACGAAGCCAGTCGCGCGCGCCACGCGCTGCACCAGCGTGGCGCGCGGTATCCTGCGTCGATGCGACGCAAGCGGCCCGAGCAGCACGCAGGCGAATGCGCGAGGTGCTGCGCGGCGCGCGCGACGGCGGAGAGGCGCGCATGCGTTCAATCATGATCTCAGGTCGACGGCGCGCGCGTGACGCGCCACTGGTGCGCCGGATCTTCTGCCCTGAGGTCGCCGGCGTCGAGGCTCGCGACGACGTCGGATCTCGCTCGACGCCCAGCGCCTGCGCGACCTGCGCCGGCGTGTAGGAGCTCGGGCGCAGCGCCACCGGCGGACGGCCGGCGGCCGGCGGCGGCGCGACGCCCGGCGCCGCCTGGGCCATGATCACCGCCCGCCCGGTTCATCATCTGCTGCGCCATCGCCATGCCGACGGCCATCTCGGCCGCCGATGCCGCCCGGCGCCGCCGCCGCCCTTCTCCATGCCCTGCGCCATCTGGAACTTCACGTAGTCGTTCAGGTTGCCGACGGCCGCCATGCTCGAGCGCTTGTCGATCGCCTGCTCGACTTCCGGCGGCACCGAGACGTTCTCGACGATGAACGTCGTCATCTCGAGGCCGTACTTTCGCGCCGATCGCCGGATTGATGAGCGGCAGCAGCGCCTGCGCCGAGCTCGCGCGTAGCGCGACGCGACGTCGAGCGCCGGGATCTTCGCGCCGCGCGAGCGCGTCGGTGAACACGCTGACGATGCGCGAGCGCATCGTGTCGGCGAACTCGTCGAGGCGGAAGTGATCGTCGGTGCCGGCGACCTCCTTCAGGAACTTCTTCGGATCGACGACGCGGAAGTCGTAGGTGCCGTAGGCGCGCAGCCGCACGACGCCGAAGTCGGCGTCGCGCATCATCACCGGGTTCGCCGTGCCCCACTTGTTGCCGGTGAAAAGCGCGCGTGACGACGTAGTAGACGTCGGCCTTGAACGGGCTCTCGAGCGCGTATTTCCAGCTCTTGAGGTTGGTGAGGATCGGGATGTTGTCGGTCGTGAGCGTGTGCTTGCCCGGGCCGAACGTGTCGCCGAACTCGCCGAGGTAGACGAACTGCGCGACCTGCGACTCGCGCACGATGAGCTGCGCGCCGTTCTTGATCTCCTTGTCCTCGTCGGGGAAGCGGAACGACAGCGTGTCGCGCGAGTCGTCGGTCCACTCGATGATGTCGATGAACTGTTTCTTGATGAAATCGATGATCGCCATCGCGTGAGTCTCTCCGGAGCTCCAGGTCGAGCGGCGGCGCTCATTTCTTCGTCGCGAGCGCGCTTGCAGCCTCGGCCTCGCCCTGCACGATCTCCGCCTCGAGCTGCTGCGGCCGGCAGCGCGCCGGGAACGACCGAGCCGTCGGCGAAGACGAGCGTGGGCGTGGCAGTCACGCTTGCAGCTTCTGCCCGAGCGCGTTGGTGGCGGCGACCGGATTGTCGCAGTCGCCGTTGTTGCTCTGGGCAGCGTCCCGGACTCGAAGAACTGGTCCCACGCGCTTCACCGGGTCCGAGCGCGCACCAGATCATCTTCGACTTCCGCGCCGCATCGGGATGCAGCTGATCGATCGGATAGAGGAACGTGTAGATCGTGACGTTGTCGATGCCCTTGAGCTCCTGTCTCGAGGCGCGCGCAGTACGGGCAGTCCGGATCCGAGAAGATCGCGAGCTTGCGCGCGCCGTTGCCCTTGACCCTCTTGAACGCGAGCTCGAGCGGCAGGCTGTCGAACGCGACGCGCGAGTATTCGCGCGTGCCTCGCTTCGGTCAGGTTCTTCTTGGTCGCGGTCGTCGTAGATGCTGCCGACGAGGACGTAGGTCACCTTGGCGTCGGTGTAGACGATCTGCTCGTCGAACTGCACCTCGTAGAGCCCGAAGTACGGCGTCTTTGCTGACGCTTGCCGATGCTGACGCCCGTCGAACCGCTGCTCGAGGAGCTTCTTGATCGGCGGCAGCCTCGGCGCTGCGCGGTGCGGGCCGCCGCGCGGCGCCTGGGCGATACTGCGCTGCCGCCGAGCGCGGCGCAGAGCGCGATCGGCGGCGACGGCAACGGCGAGTCGCCGGCTGCGCAGAACGATGGAGTCATCAGGATGGTCATCGAATGAGCTCCGAGACGGATAAGCGCTAGCGCAGCGCGGAATGGGCGAGCAGCCGGCGCGGCGGGCAGGCAGTCGATCGAGGCCGGCCATGCCGAGGTTGCGTGCCGGCCGATCCACCAGCGCGCGCGGCGCCGAAGAGACGAGCGAGGCCGTCGGTGACCGTCTGCATCGCGAGGACCGGCGTCGCGCGGCGCCGCGCGATAGCGCTCCGAGCAGCAGCAGGCGCCGCCGGCATCGCGTGCAGCGGACCGCGCTCGCGCAGGACGCGCCGCGAAGCGCTTCGGCGTCGCCGAAACCGAGATTGACGCCCTGCCCGGCAAGCGGATGGACGCCGTGCGCAGCATCGCCGACCAGCGCGACGCGATGCGCGACCATCGCCGGTCAGCTTCGGCGCTGCGAGCGGGAACCCGGCGCTGTCCGTCGATCGACTCGAAGCGCGCCGAGCGCGTGCCGCGCCTGCGTTTGCGACGCGCGCCGCCAGCGCTTCCGGCGGCGAGCGCGAGAGCTCCTGCGCCAGCGCTCGGGCGCCGACCACACGATCGACACCCGGCGTCCCGGCAGAGGGCAGCCACGCGAGGACGCCGCCGTCGTCGCGGAACCATTGGAAGGCGCGGCCGCGGTGCGCACGCTCGCAGGCGAAATTCGCGACGACCGCCGTCTGCGCGTAAGGCTCGCACGGCGCGCGATGCCTGCCGCGCGTCGCGCACCCGCGAGCGCAGCGCCGTCGGCGCCGACGACGAGACGCGCGGACATCGTGGTGCCGTCGGCGCCGACGAGCGCGCCGGCGTCCGGGCGCCAACGTCAACGCCTCGAACGCCGCAGGCGCGTGAACCGCCACGCCGGCTTCGCGCAGCAGCGGAACGAGCGCGCCACGCAGTCGCGCTCCTCGACGATCCACGCGAGCGCGCGTTCGCCGAGCTCGTACGCCGAGAAGTTGAGGCAGCGCGCCGGCATCGCCCGTCGACGCGCATCGCGCTCGACCGGCGCGATGCGCTCGGCGCGGCAGCGACTGCCAGGCGCCGAGGCGACCGCAGGAACGCGGCGCTGCCCGGGCTGATCGCATAGACGCGCATATCCCAGTCGTCGCACGTCGCGCGGGCGTCGCGCGGCGTCGTCACGCGCCGCGCGATCGACGAGCGCCGACGGAAAGGCCCGGTCGCGGCGAGCGCCGGCGCGAGCGCAGCCCGACGAGGCCCGCGCCGGCGATGACCACGTCGTACGATGCCGGCTGGCGCCTCGCAGCGTCATCGGCTCGCGGTCGAGCGATTCGATCACGTGGTTCTGGTTCGTGTAGATGCAGAGCTCGCCTGCGATGGTCAAGGCTCTGTTTGACGATCTCCGGCGGCGGAAAGTGCCGTGTGCTGCGAGGAGAGCGCGCGCCGCGGCTCTGCGCGTAGGGTCCGCCCGATGCCGATCGCGACGATGCCGTGCTCGGGCTCGAGCACGTCGCCCGTGCCCGTGATGATGAGCGACGCGCTGCGATCGGCGACGGCGAGCATCGCCTCGAGCCGGCGCAGGATGCGGTCGGAGCGCCAGTCCTTCGCGAGCTCGACCGCCGAGCGCGCGCAGGCTGGCCCTGGTGCTTCTCGAGCTTCGCCTCGAAGCGCTCGAACAGCGTGAACGCGTCGGCGGTCGCTCCGGCAAAGCCGGCGAGCACGCGATCGTTGTAGAGCCGGCGCACCTTGCGCGCCGTCGCCTTGACGACGACGTTGCCGAGGCGTCACCTGCCCGTCGCCGCCGAGCGCTCACCGCGCCGTCGCGCCGGACCGAGAGAATCGTGGTGCCGTGAAAGGCTTCCATGTCCGGAGGACCCCGCCATGGCCCGCCCCGCCGGCCGAAGGCGACGGGAAAGGCCGCTATTGCGGCTTCTTGACGAAGTGGCGCGGTGAAACGCCGATGAGGAGCAGGTGCGCCCGAATGACCGGAGAGGCGCCGACGATCTGCACGGACTTCCTCTGCAATTCGACCCGGTTGATGACGTTGAGGAGCGCGCCCGCGCACACGAAATCGATGCGCTCGACTTCGCTCATGTCGACGGCGACCACCGAGCGTGAATGCATCGAAGTCGGCGAGCTTCCCAGCGGGGCGCGAGCGATCCGCTCAGCACGCGACCATTTGAGCATCTCGGGCTCGAGCCCGTCCCGTGGGAGCCGGCTCGGCCGCCTTCGCCAGGGCGGCCAGTGGCGGCGCTAGCAATACGTAACTG
>ERZ1370068.10075-contig-8803_pt1 | contig 63436 bp, 72 predicted proteins | sample MGYA00561227_ERZ1370068 | MGnify/ENA primary metagenome ERZ1370068 (study PRJEB38410, sample SAMEA6850437) | metagenome | study: Metagenomic assessment of the ecological functions of the soil: analysis of the soil microbiota associated with the...
GTTGTACTTCGTTCAGGCCCACGTATTGCTAGGAACGCCCCGGCGCGATACAGGCGCGTGGTCTGACAGCGGTCGTTCCGCTGACAGAAATCGCGGCGCAGCGCCACATCGCTGGGCGCGCTATGCTCCAGGCGGCAGCAGGCATCAGGCCCGACTCATGGACCCGGCGCGAGCGCGCCGGCGAGAGGAGAGTCAGATGCCATCATCATTCGTGTGTTTCCGCGCGCCCCCATCGTTGCTGCTCCCACCACGGCAGGCGCCAGTGATCCTGGCACCACCACTACCCCGCGCGAGGCTTCGGCGGCGGACCGCTGGAGTGCGCCGGCCGTTTATGATTCCTCGCCTTCGGCGCCGAACCTGCCGACGGCACGGCAGGTGACTGAAACTCGCGAGCGTGCTGGTGCTGACTCAAGACCGACGACCCAGGCGGAGTCGGCGACCGCCGGGCGCTCGGGATCTTCGCCGATGCGATCGGCGCGGAAGCTTCGAGGTCTCGCGCGGTCGAGGAGGCTCGACGCTGCGGGTGACGCGGAACGCTCCAGCGATCGGGCAGTGCAGGCGTGGCCCGTATCCACGCGCTGCTCGACGCCGGCGGCGCTCGCCTGCCATCATACCTGATCCGGACCAGCTCATGGTCTGACCCGTGCACCGTCCCGAAGAGCACGTGCTCGCGAGAGTGGCCATGCGAAGAACTCGTCGCGCCGGAGTCGCAGATCAGTTCACGAACTCACCGCTGCGGCACGGATCGACTCTGCCCGGCAGTTTCAGCTGGGCAGGCTCGATCTCGCCATAGCGCAGTGGCCCTAGTCGTCCGTACCGCACGTTAGACCGCGTGACTGCCGGGCTCGAGATCGCGATCGACCAGCGTGCGCACGGTGCGGCCCTGGAGATCTGACGGCGCTGGCGTGGTGCGTGCGCGACGCGGCGAAACTCGTAGACCAGCGTGGTGCGACGAGAGCAGGATTGGGCTGCACCGAGCTTTGGCTCCTGAAGGCACCGCCTCCGTCGGGTTGGGGCCGACGCCGACGTTGTTGCAGACCAGCGACCGTACATGTCCACGCCCCGTAGGTGCCGGGATCGGTGGCGTCAGATCGATGTGGGTGGCACGGGTCTGGAAGGTATAGTGCAGGTTTTCAATGAACGTCCCGTGATCTGGTCATCAGCCCCGCAGACACAGCGACAGAGAACACTGTCGCAGGCGGTGACAGTATGCCGATGGACAAATAAGCGTCCGTGGTTCGCTTCGGCCAAGTTCCGCGTCCTGATGCTGTCGCCCAGGCTGACGTCTTGAGCGGGCTGAACCATGCTCCATGCCGTCTTCAAGAGAAGCGGTGCACGACTACCGTCGTTGGGGAGCGCATGGTCGTTTCCCTGGCGCGGTGGTGCGGACATGCTGAAGTCGCCGCAGGTGGATCGACACGCGCCCTCGCCCAGAAGTGTCATTCGGCAGCAGCGGTTGGCGCAGATGTGCTCGCCGACCAGCGTCAACTGCCGGTCCCGGCATTACGGTTATCGAAGCACCCAGGTAGTAAATTGCCGGAGAACGAGAACGTGTGGCGGAACACCTCGAGCTGGTCTCGAGGTGAGGTCGGCTTTCCGAGAATGCGGGACCCCCGTCAGGTTGAGCGCAGTCCTCGACCAGGTAAGAGGAGCCGTTCGCTGGAGATACCGGTTGAGCCACACGCTGTCCCCGCGAGATCGTCATCTTGTAGACCACGTCAGAAGCCAAATCGGCGACGTGTCCCCGTACGAGGCTCGCGTTGTTCGGGAAAGGTGACGTCGTTGTGCGCCACAGGTGTTGCCGGAAGGTCAGTCAACCGCAGGGCAACCGGATCGCCACCTCGCACAGGTCATTGGCCAGCAGCGTCGCCGCCTTGCACGACTGCACCGCCGGTCAGCCACCGGAGGTGTCGGCTGCTAATTCGAGGATCAGAGTGGCCGGAAGGCACCGCCGATCGTGGGCTGCAACGGTCCTCTCGACCTGATTCGGGAACTGGAAATCGTCCGCTCCCAGCGGCACGTCAGTCAGTTCTTTCGTCGCGCCAGGTAGACGGACGGGTCGCAATTGACGTTGTTGTAAATCGATCCACAGGCTATGCCGCCGGTCCGACGTTGAGCTTGTGAACCACGTCCTTGCCGTTGGCGGAGTAGTCGGTGCAGGCGTGCTGTCGAAGGCTGTAGTCGTTGATCGCGGTGCTGGTGTTGCCGGAGAAGGTTGATGTTGCCGCACGGAAGCAGGATGCGCCTGCAGCGGCCGCCCGCCGGCGGCACCACCTCCGGCCGGGTGATCCCGTCCCTTCCAGACCAGGCGCTTCTTGGCCTTGAACGGGGAACGCGCTCGCTCCGGAAGCTCCACGCGACCGCGTCCCAGCCGTGATGGCCCGGGCGGTCGGCGGACGCGGACGACACGACGACGAGCATCAGGAGACCGATCATCGACGAGAACAGCCTGGTCCGCATCGCGCAACCTCCGATCAGCGGGACGTACATCCGGACCTGGATGAGTGGACGGGCAGGGCTGGCGAGCCCTTCCCTTCACGAGTCCAGCCACGAGCGATGACGGCTGCACCGGAGAGCGGAGATTCGACCGCGGCAAGGGTTTGAAAGACCTGACACCTTCACCGGGAGACATCCGCGCGACCGGGTCCGATGCGATGGAGATGTTAGCAGCTTTGCGGGTGGCTTCTACGGAAACAGCCTGTAAACCCTGTGCAAAGACGTTCTGGGATCGTCATCTTGCACGAGAGCCCGCCGCGCGGTGCGATGCTTACACGATCTCCAGTGAAGCTCGGTCAAGCCATCGCACGGATGCCGCGGAAGCCGACCGCCCCGAGGTCGGCGCCGCTCACGGCTCGCTCCGGACCGCGCGGGCGAAGGCCCGAGGTCGTCGTAGCGGCCGCGCCAGGTCGTGCACCATCACGCCGATCACGCCCGGCACGCCGCGAGCTGACCGGAGCCAATCGCGCACGTCGTCCGGCGCCCCGTCGAAGTAGCCGGCGATGATCTGGCGATGCCCGCGGCGCGCGAAGAAGCGCAGCGAAGCATCGCGATGGGAGCCGTTCCAGTTGACGATCACCACGTCGCGCGGCGAGTCCTCCCACGAGCCGGCGAGATCGCCGCGCACGAGATCGAAGTTCCGGATCGCGTTGTGATACGGGTCGAACATGTCGCTCCACACGTAGACCGTGAGCCTTCAGAGCCATCGCACGCACCTGCCGCGCGTGATCCGCGAGCAGCGCTGCCCGGCGTGCGGCCGCGTCCGCATGCACGATGGCGTCCCAGTTCAAGCGTGCGGATCTCGTCGTGCATCATCATCGCCGCGCGCGGCCCCCACAGCGCGCGGACGCGGCGCGCCTCGTCCGCCAGCAGCGAGTCGACGCGCGGCTCCGAGATGCAGCAGGTCACCTGGCCGCCGTACACCACGGCCGCGTGGTACCACGACACGCGCAACCGGGTCCCGTCGGGCAATGACGTTCGGATCGGCGGCGGCGAGTGCCAGACGTCGAACTGCCCGGGCCACGGCGTCATGCCGAGGCTGGGATCGGTGACCGGCTCGGAAGTCGCGGCCCTCGACCCGTCCGGCCACGACGAAGGGCGCGCCCGGACGCCGCAGCAGGCTGACTGGGCCGGCCTCCTCGATCCGCCAGCCGCGCCACTCGAGCCGACCCTTCGCAGCGCCCCAGACCCGGAAGAAGAAGGCTCGATCGCGTCGTGGTCGAGACTGTTGAAGAGGAGGTGGTGCAGCGTCCACGGCTGCGGAGCGCGCACCGAGGCTCTTCACGAGCTGGATCGGCTTGCGGCCCGCGAGCACCTGGATCAGCGGCGTCCCGGTGAAGTCGGTGGTGCGGATCCACACCGAGACGTGATAGCAGCGGAACCTCGGCGTTCGCAGGCGGAACGCGAAGCGGGCGCGCTCGCGAGGGTCGTGGACGCTCGCCACGCCGCCCTCGAGGCGCACCGACCCGTCCTTCCAGGTCGGCGTGCCGAGCGCGAGCGGCGGATCGGTCACGGCGCGAGCGATCCCGCCCCTCACGACGAACGGCGCGTCCTGCACCGGGAACTCTTCGGCGAGATCGGGATCATGGGCCAGCATGCTGCTCGAACGTCCGACCGGAACACCCCCGGCACGACCACGAGTCCAGAGCTGCCCTGCGAGCGCTGCTTCCACAGCTGGCGCGTTCGGAAATACGAAGCATCCATGTCGCCGAGTCGCGCGAACTTGGGATCCGCGAGCAGGACGTGCGAGTAGCCGGCAGGCCGCGGCACGGCGCCAGATCGTCTCGAGCCGGCGGACCTCGGCGTCGTCGGCGAGATTGGTGGCGTGGTAGAGCCACAGCTCGCGCGGGGCGCCGTGGCTCCGGCCGCGGCCCCGCCGAGGCCGGACCATGCCAGCGCAATGGTGCAGACCCTGAGCACCCACCTCCGCGAGAGCCGCTCACGCCGCGCATCCTGACAGGATCGATTCGCGAATCCCAACCCGCGACGGCGCGCTGGTATGCTGCGGGACTCATGATCCGTCGCTGGCTGCTCCCGGTCGTGGCGGTGGCGCTCGCGTGGCTCGCGTTCCGGCATCGCGCGGAGCTCGCCGACGTGGCGGGGACGCTCGCGCACGGCCGTGCGATGTGGGTCGCGTGCGCGGTGGCCCTTCAGCTCCTCTACTACCTCGCCTACGCCGGTCTCTATCGCGCCGCGTTCCGGACCGTGGGGTCGAGATGCCGCGGCGCCACGCGCTCCACGTGCTCCTGGGCGCGCTGGCGCTCAACGCGGTGCTGCCGGGATCGGGAGCGGCGCTGTTCGTGGACGACGCGGGACGGCGCGGGCAGTCGCGGTCGCGAGCGGCGGCCGGTCTCTGCTCACCACCGCCGCCGACTTCGGCGGGCTCGCTGCGTGCTGCTGATCGCGAGCGCGACCACCGTGGCGAGCCGGGGTCCGACCCCTCAGCGCTTCCTGTTCGCCGCAGCACTCGTCTTCGCCGTCGTGCTCGGAGCAACGATGGTGTTCGCGATCGGGATCGCTTTCGCCCGCACTGGATCCGCGCGGTCCTGGGCGCGGTCGGCGCCGCGATCGCGCGGCTTCACGCGCGCCGCGGAACGGAACCCGTCGGACTGGCCGGAGCGCGCGACCTCGGGTTCACCGCGGCCTCCGTGGCGATCCGACGGCAGCCGTTCCGGGTCGCCGGCCTGATCGGACCGATCGCTCACGGTCCACCTGCTCGACGTCGCGACCCTCGCCGCACTCTTCCTCGCCTTCGATCGGCTGGTCCCCCCGCCCTCCTGGTGGCGGGATACGCGCTCGGCCTGCTCGCCTGGATCTTCTCGCCGGTTCCGCAGGGCATCGGCGCTGGTCAGAGGCGACCTTCGCGGTGGTCTTCGCGTCGTTCGGCGTCCCGGCCCCGAACGCGACGGGCGATCGCGCTCGCCTTCCGGGGGCTCACCTTCTGGATTCCGCTCGCGATCGGCGCCCTGTTGCTGCGCCGGCTGGGGTCGCTCGGCTCCCGGACCACCTAAATCCTGCTTCCGTCGCTTTTCGGCTGGCGGTCCGAGCATGGTGTTGTTTAGTTTCCTCTAGTGTTCCGTGTCCGACCCGGCAGGCTTCCACCCGAGGATTCCGTGCAAACGGTCCTGGTAGTCGAGGACGATCGGACGACACGTCATCTCATCCGCGGTCTGCTCGAGAAGGACGGCTTCCTCGGCACGTCGCCGGTGACGGACGCGAGGCGCTCGACCCAACTCGATCAGCACGAGTTCGATCTGTTGATGATCGACGTCTGGATGCCGGGCATGGACGGGATCAGAGCTGCTGGGCCGGCTGCGTGCGGAGCGACGGCGCCCGCGCATCGTCGTGATCACCGCCGACGACACGCCTGCGACGACCCTGCTGCGGATCGTGCGCGAGCAGGCCTTCCACGTCATCCGCAAGCCGGTTCACGAGCGGACGCTGCTCGAGATCGCGCGCACCGCGCTCGCCGCGCCGTCCGGAGCCGCGCCCGGATCGAGGTGGTGCCCGGCGACGCCAGCACTGGGTCGAGCTGCTGGTGCCGTGCGAGATCGAGGCCGCCGAACGCATCGAGTCCATCCTCGGCAAGCTCCGACGCCGATCTGCCGGCCGGCGTGCGCGAGACCGTGGGGCAGGCGTTCAACGAGCTGCTGCGGAACGCCATCGAGTGGGGCGGCGAGCTCGACCCCACCCGCATGGTGAGGGATCTCCCATACGCGCGCCCGGCGCGCGCTCTTCTATCGCATCGCCGATCCCGGGAAGGGTTTTCGGCTCGACCAGCTCGCGCACTCCGCGGTGGGGAACCCGGACGATCGTCCGTTCGATCAGCGTGCAGGTTCGCGAGGAGCTGGGCATTCGCGCCGGCGGGTTCGGCATCCTGATGGCCCGGGCGCTGGTCGACGAGCTGGTCTACAACGAGAGCCACAACGAGGTGCTGTTCGTGAAGCTACCTCGACTGGAGGCGTCAGGCGCTGGTCGCGCCGTGAGTGCTGGATCAGCGCCACCAGCGCGGCCTCGAGACGGACCACCGCGCGCGCATGGCTCCTCGAGCCTCTCTGCCGCGCCCTCGAAGCGCCCGGCCATGCCCATCCGCTCCAGCTCGAGCGCGATCTCCGGTGGCGCGAGGCGCGCGAGAGGTTGGCGACCGCTCCTGACCTGTGCGCCCGCGCGAAAGAAGGCCTCCGCATCGCGGCCACGAATCGCGAGAGCGACATCGTCGAGCATCTGCGGGTACTCTCCCGTGAAGAGCCCGGCGATCTCGCGGATCAGCTTCCAGTCTCCGCCGACCCGCTCCAGCAGATTGGCTTCGTCGAGGGTTGGACTCATACGATTGCCTGATGATGTCGGCGGCGTGAAATCTGCTTTGCGGATCGTCATGGATGAGGCCGGCATCGTTAGAGGTTCTACGCGCATGGCTCCGTGAACGCGGCGCAGCCTATGGCAGAATCCTCGACCCCAGATGCCGAAGCCGCGGTAAGACGGGCCATGAGGGACGCCGATGCTCCATGATGAGACATCCACGCAGGGCGTTCGTCGGCCTCTGATCTTCCGCATCCTCCCCGGGACCGGGTCGCCCGCGGTACGAGCCGGATGGAAGATTCTTCATCTCCACCGGCGGATCGGCGATGGGGTGGGTCGCGCGAGAGGTCCGGTGCTATGGGATCGGGGTCGTGCTCCTGGCCGGACCTCGTGTTCGCGCTCGCCGGGGAGAGCGAGGCCAAGACCTTTCCGCCGCCACGCGCCTTTCCGGACAGCCTCGAATCGCGAGTCCGCCGCGCTTCGAACGATCCCACGCTGCCGGCCTGGCGACGAGAAGCTTCTGGTCAGATCTCGCCGACCGCGCGCGGCGCCGCGTCCGCGGGCGCGGAGCGCGTCCGGTGAAGGCGCCACCCAGGTCGGGCTGGAGGCGAGATCCTCTCCACGGTGCCGACCCAGCGCCGACGGTCCGAGCCTGGTCTACGATCCGCGACGCGACCGGTTGATCCTGTTCGGCGGGCTACGATCGCTCCTTTATAGAACGAGGTCTGGACGCTCTCGCTCGCCGACAGCGGCGCCTCGGGCACGGCTCACGCCCTCCGGCGGCTCGCCGGCGGGACGGAGCCGGCATGCCGCGATCTGATCCGGGTTCGCGACGCCCCCGTCGTCTTCGGTGGCTGGGACGGCTTCACGAGCTTCGCGGACGTCTGGAGGTTCTCGCCGGCGGCGCGCCGTCGTGACCGCGCTCACGCCTGCGGGACCGTCGCCGTCGGCGCGGGCCCAGCTCTCCGCCGTCTGCGAACGGGCTGGCGATCGCATGATGATCTTCGGCGGTGCCGAGCTCACCCGCACCGAAGCGGGCACCGACACCAGGCGCTGGACGACGTCTGGGCGCTCGGGCTCTCCGGGTCACCGAGCTGGGCGCTGGTGCTGCCGGGCAGCCAGGGCCGCCGCCGTCGAGCGGCCGCAACTCGGGGGATCTCACGACCCGGTGCGACGCCGCTTCCCGATCCTCCGGCGGGACGCGGGAGCCGGCACGCTCGAGCAGGGGCCTGTGGGCCTTCGGTCTCGATCGGCTGCCGAGCTGGACGCGCTTGGGCCCTGGCGGTTGTCGCCGGACGGTATCCGCGACTACGCCGCGATCTACGATCGGCCGCGGATCGGATGCTCGTGTTCGGCGGCAACGCGCCGACGCGCGAGCCAGCCTCGTGAACGACGGTGAACGTCGTTCTCGCCTCGCGGGTCGGGTGACCAGCGCGCATCTCACGCCCGCGGGCACGCTGCCGACGCCCCGCTCGGGTGCGAGCGCCATCCTCGATGCGCCGCGCGACCGTGCATGATCGTCCACGGCGGATGGTTGCCCGATCGAGCGCCTCCCTCCGAGACCTGGCAGCTGACGCTCGGAGCCTCCTCGCCCACCTGGACGCGCCTCACGCCGAGCGGGAGCGTCCCCGCCGGTCGTGGGATTCCACACCGCGATCTACGATCCGGTGCGCCAGCGCATGGTCGTCGTTCGGCGGCTGGAACGGCATGAGCCTCGTGAACTCGACCCACGCGCTCTCGTTGTCGGGCTTCCCCACCTGGACCGCGCTCGCCACCGCCGGAACTCCGCCGTCGCCCCGCGACGGCCAGGTGGCCGTGTACGACTCGGTCGGCGATCGCATGCTGCTCTTCGGCGGCAGACAACGGCAGCGCGCTGCTCGACGAGGTGGTGGTCGCTGCCGTTCGCGGGCACGCTGACCTGACCCCGTCTCCCGGCGGCAAGTCGCCGCCCGGGCGATTCGAGTGCGCGGGCATTCTCGATCCGGTGACGCGGCGCCTGCTCGTGGCGGGTGGTCAGAACAGCATCGGCGGCTACTGGAACGACGTTTGGAGCCTCGGCCTGTCGGGCTCACCGAGCTGGCCAGCTGTGGCTGCCGCCCACCGGTCCTGACCCCCGCCTGCTCCACTCGATGATCCTCGACTCCCCGCAGTCGCGCCTGATCGTGTTCGGCGGCTTCGGCGGATACGGCACGCCCGGCTTCCTCAACGACCGCTGGCAGCTGCCGCTCGCGCCGAATCCGAGCTGGAGCCTGATCGGGCCGACCGGCGCGCCGCCCTCGCCGCGCGACGGGCACGTGGCCGTGTTCGACTCGGATCGGCGGCCGGATGATCTGTCTTCGGCGGCAACGACGGCACGGACCGGCTGAACGACGTGTTCAGCCTCTCGCCTCGGGCAGACGCCGACGTGGACCGCGGTCTCGATCCCGTGGGAAGCACCCGACGCGCGCTACCAGCACGCCGCCGCCTACGATCCGGTGCGCCAGCGCATGCTGGTCTTCGGCGGCAACCGCGGCGCCGAATGGCTCGGCGACACCTGGGCGCTCGACCTCTCGGGCTCGCCGGTCTGGACGGAGGTGCTCCCCGATCCCGAGATCCCGATGGGCATGGCGTGGCACTCGGCGATCTACGATCCGCTGCGGGAGCGAATGATCGTGTTCGGCGGGCAGGCCTCGGGAAGCGATGCGTGGGCGTTGTCGCTCGCCGGCACGCCGTCCTGAGCCGCATCGCCGCGCAGGGCCCTCGCCGCGTTATGGTCAGAGCGCGATCTACGATCCGGAGCGCGACCGCTTGGTGATCTTCGGCGGCACGAGCTTCGTCGACGTGCCGCCCGCGTTCAACGACGTCTGGGCGCTCTCGCTCGCCGGCACGCCGTCATGGACCCAGATCCTGCCGACCGGCACGCCGCCCAGTCCGCGCGAGAACGCGGCGGCGGTCTACGATCCCGGACGGCGATCGCATGATCGTCTATGGCGGCGACCTCGACTACGAGTCGTTCCGCGACGACGCCTATGCGCTTCGCTCGGCGGCGCTCCCACCTGACGCACCTCACGCCGACCGGTTCGCCGGGCGCGCGCACCGAGCGCCGCGGTCTCGCTGACGACGAGCGCGAACCGCCTCGTGATGTTCGGCGGACAGGACGACAACGGCTTCCGCGACGATCTCTGGGCGCTGACGCTCGGAGCGCAACCGGCCTGGAGCGTGCTCGCCGGTCCGGCGCAGGGCCCGGCGCCGCGCCGGGCGGGACGCGTGATCTTCGATCCGCTGGAGCAGCGGGCTGGTCGTGTTCGGCGGCGTCGGCGATCTCTACTACGACGACCTCTGGCTGCTCTCGCTCGGGAACCAGCCGGCGTGGAGCCCAGTCGCGAGCGCCACCGATCCGCCGATCGGCCGGATGGAGCACACCGCGATCTACGACAAGCCGCGCCGGCGCATGATCGTGTGGGGCGGGAGCAACGGCACCGCGCTGCTCAACGACCTCTGGCAGCTCGATCTCGGCCCGGTCCGGTCGCGGTCGACTCCGCCGCCGCCGATCGTCGAGTTCGGGATCGAAGGGCCCTGGCCCAATCCCGCCGCCGCCGACCGGCTCTGGGTCCGGATTCCGGCTTCCCGACGCGCGGCCCGCGCGGCTCGCCGTGCTGGACATCGGCGGTCGCGTGGTGCGTGAACGCGTCGTGACCGCGAGCCCTTCGGGGTCACGCGCGTGAACCTCGCCGAAGGCGGCCCGCTGCGCGCCGGCATCTACTTCGTGCGACTGAGCCATGGATCGCGCACCGCGGCGGTCAAGGTCGCCGTGGTCCAGTAAACGCGATCCGCAGGTTCGGGCGCCGAACCGAGGCCGGAGCGGTTCGGGCGCGCGACGTTCCGAGAGGCGGCGGCCCCGGAATTCCCACCCACGCGGCTAAACCATGCGACCCGGGATGCCGATGACCCGGTCGAGCGCCTTCCCTCGACCGAGCGGAAGGGTCGTCCAGGTTTGCCCAGGGGGAATCCATGGGAGCCTATGCGTCTCCCAGGAAAAACTGACGGATGACGTGAAGACCGGAGGGGCTCCGGAACCCGGGTCCGCCGAGGTTCCCGCACCGGCCGGGGCCAAGCCCGGGCCCAAGGGCCGCGGCTCATCGCCCAAGATCCTCCCGTACCCGAAGTCCCGCAAAGCTCGGTCCCGCCCGGCGATCGAGCTGACACCCATCCGGATGGTCGCGGCCGGACTGGGAATTCTCGTCGTGTTCGCGTGGTATCAAGCGCTTTCGGGACGAGACCCCGGGGTCAAACCGGTCGATCCGGTCTACACGGAGGCGAGCCTCAGGTGGGCCGAGTCGATCCTGAGCCGCCGGATCGACGCCTTCATCGACGCCTATCACCGCGCTCCCGACGGGCTCACCGAGGTCGGGGCCAACCCCTGGAGCCTCATCAGCTACGAGCGCGTCGACGTCAATCGTTACCGGCTCATCGCCCGGGTCCCAGCAGCTCCATCGTCTACGATTCGATGGACTCCCGGCAGAGCTTCATCGGCCGGAGCAGAGACTTCTCGGCCACGGGCCGGCAACATCGACGCCATGAACCTCGAGGCCAGCAACGGAATGAAGTTCGTGATCGCCGCCGAGGTCGTCTTGCTTCTCCTGTCGCCCATTCCGAGGTCGATGCCGAAGCAGCGGAGCCGACCGGATCGTGAGGCAGATCACCATTGTCGAGGATGCGGCGTCAACGATGTACGCGCGCGGGGAGAATGGCCCGAAGACGCTCCCGAAGGGGAGTGTCCGGACTCGCTCAAGGCGCTGTTGCCAAAGGGACTCGCATTCCCGCAACGACTCCTACACGCTCGACTGGGATCATTGGAAGCTGGCCGAAGAGCGTGGTCCCGACGAGTTCGTCGGGATCAGTGCGATCGAGCGCGATCCGCGGGTTCTGGCCCGCGTGGTGGCCGATCTCGGAGCGCGCAGAATGCACTTCAGCCTCAGGCAATCGCGCGGTGTTCGTTATCGATCCCCCGCCGGTGGTTCGCCCTGCACCGAGCGCCGAGCCGCCTGAGACCCCACGCGTCAGACGAGGACCCGCTCGTAGTTCTGGCGAATATCAACCACCCCCAAGCAGAAAGCACGAACCCCTCAACGTTCACGAAAGCGGCATTGATACGCGCGTGACGGGAACGCTCGATCGCTCTATCGGTTGGCGATCCACGACTGAACCATCGGCGTTCTGGCTCGACATCTGCACTAGCCACCGTTGAGTCGTGTGCCCGCCAGAGCGGCGGGCATGTCCACCCCAGCGCCCCGAGAAGCCCACCATGGCCGCGGATGGCCTCCCGACACGATGCACTCACACGAATCGGTCCATCGCCCCGGCGACCGCATGCTCGGGGCCCACGGTCTCGCAAGCCGGCTTCTCGCTCGTCGAGCTCGCGATCGTTCTGGTGGTCGCCGGGTTGCTGCTGGCGATGACGGCGCCGGGCTTTCAGAGCTTCCGGCAAACCGCCGATCTCAAGAGTGCGGCCGATCAGATCGGCGATCGGCTGATGGTGACGCGTCAGAAGGCCATCGCGACCGGGACGACTCAGGAAATTCGATTCATCAAGGACTTCGCGGGCACTTCCGACTATCACATCTGGAACCCCGGCGTGGCCAACCCTTCGTGGCGTCTGCCGAAGGACATCGACTACTACTGGGGCACCGGAACCAAGAGCGACTACCACATGACCAGCGACGGTCGTTGCGTGGAATCCGGATTCATCATTCTCCAGAACCCGCGCGGCATGCGCGACACGATCAGCCATACGCGTGTCGGGCATGGTCTTCGTGTACTAGGCAAATGCAGATTCGGTGAGGGACAACGTGTCGATGCATGAATATCCCGACCGGTCGGATGCGCGAGGATACTCCCTGATCGAATTGATGATCGTCCTCATCGTGCTGGTGATCGGAATCCTGGCTCTCGCCAGCTCTGTTTCCCGCCTCGAGCCGCGCCGTCGTTCGGGACCGCCTGCGCACCGAGGCCAACTATTACGCCCAGCAGCAGGTGGAGACCCTCCGCACCATGCAGGACAACTCCGCCGATCTCGCGCCCGGCCGCCACCCCGCCGGCAACGCCACGGAGCTCCTGAAGGCGGGCGGTTCGATTCAGCGCTACTGGACCGTCACCCAGCTGGGCTCGCCGCTGGACAATGTCACGCGAATCGATGTCGTCGTCGCCTGGACCGACCCCACCGGGGTCGACTCCGTCGTTTCCACCTCCTATGTGAACCACTAAACCATGATCAACTCGACTGCTTCTACCGCCGCGCCGCTCCCCAGGGAGCGTGCCAGGGGCTTCACGATGATCGAGCTGTTGATCACCATCGGAATCCTCGCGATCGTCACCATCGCCGTCATGTCGGTGCTGTTCACTTCCAGCGCCCAGAAGCGAGCCATCAGCAACGAATCCACGTCGATCGGCATGGCGAGGAGCGCCCTGGACATGATGTCCCGCGACCTGCGTTGCGCCGGGTTCAATACCGACAGCAAGAACGCCATCCCCGCAGCCGCCGATCGCGTACGTGGACTCGGTTCAGATCCTCATGAACGCGGACCTGACGCCGTATCCCGACACGTCGTCGACGCAACTCGGGCTCCCGCTCGCGTACGATCCCAACGGAAGTCCGCGCCCGAAGCCCCTGGTCGGCACCGCCTGGACGCCGGCCACCCGCTACCGGACCGGCGCCGAGCTGATCCGCTGGACCCTGGATCTCAACAATGACGGAGTCGTCGACGCCAGCGACCTGGCCGTGCCCGACGCCGCCGATGCCAACCGCACGCTCAATCCCGACGACTACGAGCTGTGCCGCGAGGTCTACGGCGACTCGACCGGTGGCATCAAGGGCAACAACGGTGGCACGCGGGACCGGATCGCACTGATCAAGAAGCCCGGGAGTGGAGCACCTCCGCTGTTCCGGGTCTACCTGTCCGGCGACAGCCAACCCTGGGACTGGTCCAATGGGCCGGTGCCCCAGTCACGGCTCGCGGAGATCGTCCGCATCGAGCTGAACGTGGTGGCCGCCAGCTCGCAGAGGAACTACACCGGTCGCTTCGCGGAGACGCCGCTCACCACCACCGTGAGCTCGATCCGAACGCGCCCAACTTCTCGGCCACGACCTACACCGTGTCCGGCGTCGTCTTCAACGACGCCAGCAAGAACAAGGTCAAGGACGTGGCCGAGGTGGGCGTCTCGGGCACCCAGGTCACGCTCGGCGGCTACATGTCGCAGACGACCAACTCCTCGGGAAGCTTCTCGTTCGCGGCCCCGCCGGGAACCTACGTGCTGAAGCAATCGCCGCCCGCCAACTACGGGGTCTTCGTCCAGCCGGATTCGTTCCTGGTGACGGTCGGCCCCTCGACGGTCCGCAACTTCGCCGACACGGCTTCGGCGGGCGGGTGGGTGCTGATGACGGTCTACAACGACGTGTCGCACAACAAGACGATGGACGGTCTCCGACAAGGGCATCGAAGGCATCCTGCTGTCGCTGCTCGGCACCGACGACCAGTATGTCACCGACGCCAACGGCCAGGCCAACATGTTCGTGCCGGTCGGGACGTTCAAGATCTCGGCGACCCTGCCGGACTCGTTCGTCTTCAGCACGACCAACCCGGTGACCGTGACCATCAACAATGGCGACTCGAAGACCGTGATGATGGGAATGTACATCTTCGATTCCGGCAAGATCACTGGCACGGTCTACAACGACGCGAACAACAACGGCATCATGGATGCGGGCGAGTCGGGCGTCACGGGCGCGACGGTGTCCTCGACGATGACGGATGGAACCTACCTTTACGCCTACACCGACTCCAAGCGGTGCTTACTCGCTGACTCTTCCGGTCAACGACCCGCCGCACACCGTCCCTACACCGTCATGTGCGCGCCCCCTCCGGCTTCACGGCGGGCGGGGACATGTCGCTGACGGGGTCTACATCAAGCTCAACCAGACCCTCGCCGCCCAGGACTTCGCCCTCGGCAAGTTCTCCTCTGTCGCAGTTCGACGTCAACGAGCCGATCGCGGCGATGTCGGTGGCCGACGTCGTCGAGGACGACTGGCTGGGGTCGTCGATGATCTACGCGCACAAGGACCTCGATCTCTCGGCCGGATCGGATGACGGCGCCGCGTCACAGATCGAGCGGTGGTTCAATCGATTCGACCAGACTCCGACCTACCGGAATGGAGCCGACGTACGGCTGTCGGTCACGCAGCCCGTTCTCGCGATGGCGTCCGATACGCTCAACGCCGGCACCGGAGGAGTCTCCCGGCCCGATCTGATCTGCGGCATGACGTACCTGCCCGGCTCCAACTGGAGCATCTACCTGACTCAGGACGGCACCGGCAACGAGGGCTATCTTCCCCTCGCCAAGACCGTGTCCTACGCCACCGCCGACAACGGAGACGTCACCGCCATCGTCACGTTGCCGTCGGCGACCGCGGGCGGCACGCCGGAGATCCTGGTCGGGACGAGATCCCCGTCGGTCAACAACGGCGTGATCGAGTCCTGGACGAGCGCTTCCCATAACAACCCCGCCTTCACCCGGATCCAGTCCATCCCCGCGACCGGCGGCGGTGCCCGGCGGGACGCTCGGCAGGGTGGTCGGGATGGTGATGGGAGACTTCATCACCGGTCTGGCCGGCGACGAGCTGCTGGTGGGTACCCAGACCGGCTACTACAGCGGCCAGGTGATGATCTTCAAGAAGGTGTTGGGAGTGTGGACGTGGGCCTGGACCAGCACGCTGGCCTCGGACGCGGTGACCTCCATCACCGCGGCGGATGTCGATGGGGACGGCCGCAAGGACATCCTGGTGGGAACCCAGACCGGCGGCACGACCGGCCGCCTCTACTGGTACAAGAACAAGGGCGGCGGCGCCCTGACGTTCGACCCTCCCGTGATCCGGACCGGTCCCGGCATCATCACCGCGCTCGGCAAGGGCGACTTCAGCGGCGACGGCCACGACGACGTCGTGGTGGGCTGGCGCGCCAGCGACACCTCGTTCGGTGGAGGACTTCAGGTCTGGTACACCGACACCAAGACGCTGCCCACCTCCGGAACGGACGCGAGCAACGGGCAGATCACGAACTGGGTGCCCACGCTGCGCATCGCGAACCTGGATTACGGCGTGTACCCGTTGGATCCCTCCAGCGTCAAGCTGGACGATATCGTGTGCGCTGTGCGCAAGAGCGCAAACAAGTCGACCCTTTATACCCTGTTGCGCTGAGGAGAGACGGTCATGAAGCCATCGAAGCACGTCCTCGCAACCGAACGCGGCAGCGGCCTCGTGATCGCGATCATGATCCTGGTGGTCATGGCCGCGCTCGCCGCGGGACTGATCTCGGCGATGTCCACGGATCGCCGGAGCTCGAGCTACGACTTCGCGCGCGGCACGGCCCTCGATTACGCGGAGGCCGGCGTGGCCGAGGCGCTCGACCGCATTCGCGCCGGGGACGTTCCCGACAACCGCAATCCCCGGATGGTCGCCCAGATCTTCCGGGTGTCCGCAGGCAGCGTTCCCGCGGTCGGCGCGGACACGGTCGGCATGCCGACGGCGCAGCCGACGGGTCAGTTCCTCGCCCTACAGCTCCGACAGCAAGGGCCCCGATGTTCTGACGGTCCAGTACATGACCAATGCCGCGCGGACCGGCATCTACTTCTACGACGCCACCAAGGACCTGCCCATCCAGGGCAAAGAGCGGAACGCCGATCTACTCGATCCGCTCGATCGGCCGGGCCGGCATCGCGCGCCGCGAGGTCGACGTCGTCGTGACCCCCGCGACCATCACTCCCAATCTCAAGGGTGGGCTGGTCTCGGACAGCAAGGTCAAGCTGCATGGCGCGGTCTCGGCGATCGGGTTCGACTATCAAGCCGAGACGCCGGCGGGGACCGGCGTCGGCGGAGTCCGCAACGGCGCGTTCGAGGACCGGCATCGGCAACGTGCCGGGTGTGTGGTCCACCGGCAGCATCGACATAAAGCTCCGTCGAAGGCGGTGGGCACACCGAATACCTCCCCGAGTCAGTCGGGCTTCTACTCCGGTCCCTGGGACGTGCTCAACATGTCCCAGTCGCAGTTCTACAACTGGATCGGCCCGGCGCAGGGCGGCGCCAGGGGCAAGCGCCGCTGCCGAGCGGCGTCGTCTATCTCAGCTCGCCCGGCGACAAACCGGGCAATGGAAAGACCAAGTTCTCCTTCGATGGCGGCAGCGGGGACGGGTTCCTCTACGTGAACGGCGACCTCGAGATCAATGGGCGACTTCACGTTCCGCGGACTGATCTACGTGGAGGGAGACGTCAAGATCAAGGGTACGGGATGGATCCTGGGCGGTTTGGTGATCGGCGACAAGAGCAAGCTGAACGCGTCCCACCACGAGGGTTTGACGGTCCTCAAGAGCAGCGAAGCCGTGTCGACGTTCTTGAACGCTCACAAGACCCCGTTCATCACGCTCAACTGGCGCGAAGGCTGAGCCACTCGCTGCCGGCGGTCCCCTCGGAGCGCCGAGATTGCTGAAAAGACGGGCCATGTCCTCGAGTCGGAGTCCCGATCGCGGGCTGCACGCGCTGGCGGGTGTGGCCCTGATCCTCGTCACCGTGCTGGCGGCCGGGATGACCTGGCCGCCGACGCATGCGCTGACCTACTGGATCCTGACCGACGAAACCGGGCCGGTCGAGCTGTCGACCTTCGCGTGCTTCATCATCGCGGCCGTGGTCTCGGCGCGGCTGGCGGCCGAGACTCGCCGGCGTGGCGGCGGCCGGTCGAGCTCCGTGGTCTACGGTCTCTTCGCGCTTTTCATGTTCCTGGCCGCCATGGAGGAGATCTCCTGGGGACAGAGCCTGCTCGACTTCCGGACCCCCGCATGGCTGAACGAGATCAATGCTCAGGGTGAGACCAACCTGCACAACCTGGACCCGCTGACCAATCTGAGCTCGCTCGGCGGTCCTGGTGCTCGCGGTGACCGGTCTGGCGAGGGCCACGATCCGCTCCCGCAAGGGAAGGCGGAATCTCGACGTTCCGATCGCGCTGGCGCCTTTGCTGGGACTGATCGCGGCGATGGCGGCGATCGAAACCCTGAATGACTTCGTGTCGCTCGGCTACCGGGTGCCCGGGATCATCGGCGCGCTGTCGGAAGCGGCAGAGCTGTGTGCTGGCCACGGCCTGCATGCTGGTGCCCTGGATCGATCGGCGCCGGCTGCGGCGCGAGTGGGCCGAACGCCAGGCGGCGCCGGCTGTCCCGTCTCGATCATCTGGCGCGCCGAACCGCGGCCTGAGCCTCTCGTTTATCGGATCATCACCAGCGGGCGCACCCAGCGTCCGGACGGCGTGGTCAGCCGGGCGAAGTACACGCCCGCCGCGGCGGGTTCGCCGCTGGACCGGCGGCCATCCCAGCGCAGGGTTCGCGGACCGGCGGGAACGAGCTGGTCGCGCGCGAGCGTTCTGACCTCGCGACCCATGACGTCGTGGATCACGAGCGAGATCCGCCCCGGACGTGCGAGCGACAGCGCCAGCTCGGTGCCGCCGTGGAACGGGTTCGGCCGCGCCGCGCTCAGACCGTCGATTCCCGGAGCGCCGGCGACGTGGTTCGAGTGCGGGATCGAGCCGGGATCTCCGGGATCGCTTCCCCAGTACAGCTCGTCGCCGTCCCAGAACGTGTCGCGATCGCGATCGAGTCCCATCCGCAACCCGCTGCCGGTCGGGACACCGGTGACGGTGATCTCGTGACCGGCGCAGGCGGTGGCGAGCATCTGCGCGCGCGTGATCGGCGGCTCGTTGCCGAGGTCCGGCTGCCAGAGCCCGCCCTGGTAGAGCCAGCCCCGTGGCGTTCCGCCGACTCGCCCCTTGGCGATCAGGTCGCAGTTCCCGACCACCGCCTGCGACTCCAGCGTGTCCGAGCCGCGCGCCGGCGGCGGCGTCGCCGCTCGTCCCGTCGAACGTGATTTGCCGTCCCACCGCGGGCGGCATGCCGGTGTCGAAGGCGAGCAGGAACGCCTCGAGGTCCATGCGGTTCTGGTCCGCCACCGACGGTGGGCTGCCGAGGAAGAAGCCCGAGGTGCGAAGCACGGTCTGGATCCGGTCGCGACGACCGTCGTGGACGTAGCCGAAGCCGCGCTTCGAGACCGCGCCGGCGGTGTCGACGTAGCCGACCTTGAAGTAGAGGTTGCGAAGCTGCGGCACCTTGACGTCCTGGGTCTCGTGCACCGAGATCCCGGGCATCGCCTGCCGCTCGTGCCGAGCGGGAGCCGGTGACAGTCCTGACACTCCGAACGAGGCGATCACGTCCTGGGTGGTGAAGACCGTGCGCCCGCGCTGAGCGCCTGCGCTGCCCGGGCGGAGCGTCGGGGAAACGTGCGGTCGAGGTTCTGGTTGGGGTTGGGCGGATAGGCGAGCGGCAGCAGGAAGTCCTCGAGCGCCGACATCTCCGAGTCCGGGAGCTGGGGGTGCGCCCCATCAGCGCGACGAAGGCCGGATTGAACGCGTTGAGATCCGCGCGGTCGCCGCGCCAGTGGAGCACGCCGGTGTTCGGCAGCCCGCGCAGGCTCTGGGTCACCATCGGTCCCTTCATCGGATGGTAGCCCGAGAGCTGCGGGTCGCTGGGTGGAACGAACTCGCCCTGCGGATCGCCGAGGTCCCAGGCGAGGAGATCGGTGTTGCCGAACAGGTGGCAGCTCGCGCAGCTCTGATCGCCGTGGCCCGAGGTGAAGCCGCCGTAGAAGAACTTCCGTCCGTTCACGATCACGTCGGGCGTGGGATCGAAGCCGATGGGCGCGACCGCGACGCTCGGAGAAGTCGGCGGTCGAGAGCGTCTGCAGCTGGTTCCGGAATCGCCCGACCACGTAGAGCCGCGCGCGCTCCGGGTCGGCGATCACGCCGGTCGGACCCGCCACCGTCGGGATGCGCGCGAGCAACGCGCCATTCGCGCCGAGGACGCCGAGTCGGTCGGTCGAGAGCGAGCTGACGTAGACCCGCTGGCCGTCGGGCGACCAGGCGACGCCGGTGGGCAGGCCGATCGCGGAGTCGCCGTCCGCCGGCGGACCCGGCGTGGTCGCATAGTCGATGTGCGGATCGAGCCCGACCTCGGTATGGGCGCCGCCGGCGCGGGAACCAGCGCGAGGCGCGACTCGACCATGTGTCCGCGCACGTTCTCGACGAAGCGCACGTGGTTGAGCGCCTCGGTTCCGGTCACCGCGGCCGCTCCCGTGATCGGGCTGACGGCGAGGCCGAGGTTGACGGTGGCGATGCCCGTGCGGGTGTGGCTCACCGTGCGCGTCGCGACGTCCAGGTACACGAGATCGACCGGGGGCTCCGCGTACGGGATCTTCGGAGTTCCAGAGGTGGCCGGCCTCGTCGACCCAGTTGCCGACGGCGTTCTGCTTGACGATCAGCGCGACCGGCGGCGGCGGCGGCAGCGCGGGGTTCATCGGCGGGTTCGGCGGCGGCATCGAGTCGCCGACTTCGAGGGCGGAGAGCACCGTGGTGCCGCCGTTGGCGTTGAACACGTCGACCAGCACCTCGGACCCGTCGGCGCTCGGCGCCAGCGCGCGCGGCATGCGGCCGGGAATCGGAATCACGGTCGGCGGCGAAGCGAGGTTCGCGGGGTCGTACACCTTGATCGCGTCTTCCGCGGAAACGCTGACGAAGGCGCGCGCGGGGCTGCCGGCGAACACGACGTCGCTCGGCTCGTCACCGACCCGAAGGGTCGCGCGGGTATGGAGCGTGCCGAGATCGACGATGCTGACGTCGTCCGACAGCGTGTTCACCACCCAGGCCTCGCCGTCGCTCCGCGCGACCACCGAGACCGGCTCGAGACCGACCGGGATCTCGGCGACGCGGATCGGCGCGGGCCCGGTGAGATCGAAGACCGAGAGCCGGTTGTCCGGCGTGTTGACGACGAGCAGCCGGTCGCCGTCGGGCGTGAGCGCGACCGGGTGAACATGGCTGCTCTCGAAGTGGGCGAAGTCGGGATTGACGGCGACGCGCGAGGTCAGGTGCCGGGGCAGCGCCGCGAGACCGAACGCGACGACCAGCAGGGCGAGCAAGGGTGGGACGCGACGCATGGGCTTCCAGGACGCGGGGAGGTTCGAGGAACGGAAAAACGCGCCCCTTACGTTACCACAGCCCCGTGCCCGAGCGGACGCTACTCCCGCCAGGACAACGTGGCGAACTTCCCGATCCCGGCCTTGGCGACGTGCTCGGTGAGCGACTCCCGGCTGTAGAGGATGGTGGCGTTGCCGTTGAACTGGATCGGCGCACTGCCCTTGTTGATCACCGCGCCGAGGATCCAGGCGTTGCCGTTGATCTTGAGATTGCCCTCGGCGTAGATGACCCCGCGCCAGTTGCTGTGGAGATCGAGGTCACCGTCGGCGTAGAGGAACCCCGACCCGGTCTTGTCGGCCCAGTGGCCGGTGGCGTTCTGCTGGGTGGCGTCGTTGTCGAGGTAATAGATCCCGTTGGGGTTGCTCGGCAGTGCCGCGACCGGCGGTCCGACCCAGCTGAAGAACTCCGCCTTGGTCATCCCGACCACTTCCACGGACCGGCGTAGAAGGACGGATTGCTGCCCGACATGGCCGGGGCGCCGAACGCGTTTCCGGCGCTCGAGGCCGCGCCGGTGCTCCACATGCCGGGAATCGACCCCGTCGTCCATTCCCACCGCGGCGGGACGGCGAGCAGGTTCTCGGCGCAGCCGCCGCCGCCGAGCCGCGACAAGGCGCCGGTTCCGGTCGGCGTGTCGCCGCCGGTGGTTGTAGCCGCAGGCCACGCCGCTGCCGCTGAAGTCGACGCCCTGGTTCGACGCGAGCGCCCCGCGAATGTCGAACTGGATCGTGTTCCAGACCACCTCGGTCACCACCGTGCGGGTGACGGTTCCGACCGTGCCGGTCGCGGTGACGCGATAGATCGGCCTTCCGGTCGAGAACTGGACCGGCGGGTTCGCGGTCTTGTCGTAGCGGTAGATCAGCGTGCGCGCGGGATCGGTCTTGAACTCGATCGTGAGCGCGCCGACGCCCTTGGTCGCCGTGGTGTAGGGCAGCCAGTCGCCGTTCGGCTGCCCGGTGGCGAGCTAGCGTCGTGTCCAGCGCCGGCGGCGCTGACCGCGCTGGCATTGAGAACCTGGACCACCTGTCGTGGGGCGCCGAGGTCGTCGATGTCGGGCCCTTCGCCGCGCTGGATCCGGGCCATGGCCTCGAACACGCCGGCCTCGGCGTAGCGCAGAGCCTTGAGCTTGGTGACGTCGTCGCTGCCCATGCGGCGGTTCACGGCGCCGCTGGCGACGAGGAACATCGTCAGGATGCCGAGGCTGCCGAGCACCATCAGCGCGAACAGCATGGCGACGCCACGCTGATCGCGTCCGGGCGGCGAGCAAGTGGACGGCAGCAGGGTGCGATTCATGAGATCGCTCTTCCGTGGTGGAGGTCATGGGCGTGGCACACGATGACCGGACGGCTCTGACGTCCGCTCGAAGGCCCCGCTTCTCGATATGTCTCATCGGCAATCGGGGCTCACGAGTGAGCGGAAACCCCGATCGCGTGTCGGTGCCGGCGCCGCCGGAGCCTGGAGGCGATCGCGCGGCGCGAAGCCGGAGCGTGCAAGTTGCACGATCTCGAGGGAGCGAGCCGACCGACTCCCCTCAAGCCGAGGCTTCGATCCGCCGAAAACCAGCAAGTCATGGCGTCGATCTTGCGGAGTTCACCATTGGCAACGACCAGGCGACGCGGCGGAAGCCGGTTTCACGCTGATCGAGATGGCGATGGTGGTGATGATCGCCGGCTTGATCGTGGCTTTCGGCGCGTTCACCTTTGACGCTACATGGACGACATCGCGCTCAAGGGCGCGTCGCTCGACCATCATGAACGTGCTGATGCTCTCGCGCGACCGCGCGATCGCGACGCGCACGGCCCAGACGATGTACTTCGAGGCCGGTGTTCAGGGCACCGACTACCGGGTCGAGGTCGGCGGCGCGGTCAAGGCCGGCTGGACCCTGCCGCGAAAGGTCGCGTACACGTGGCCGACCGGAACCATCAGCTCGGTGACCATCACGCCCGACGGACGCTGCAGCGCCTCGGGACTGGTGGTACTCGGACCTCCTGCGGTCTCAGGACACCGTCAGCGTGATGTCCTCGGGCCCGTTCCTGAGGTACTGATGGAGCGGCCTGGATCGAATCCCGACGACCGCGGCCTCACGCTGATGGAGGTCATGGTGGCGATGGTCATCCTCTCGATCGGCATCCTGGCGATCGCCCGGGTGATCGCCGCCGGCTCGCGCTCCCAGTCCGGCGGCCGCATGGAGTCGGTTGCCGGCCAGTACGCCAACGAGCAGTTCGAGCAACTGCGTGGCGTGGTGCGTTCGAGCCCGTCGCTGTCGGCCGGCCGCCACCCGGTCTCGGACTACAGAAACGCTCGGAGCGTCGGGGGCGTGGAAGCGCTGCTACGTCGTCACGGCCTTGCCGGCTCCGCTCGATTCGCTCCTGCGCCTCGACACCACCGTGCTGTGGACCTCGAACCGGCCCGAGTCGGTCCACGTCACCGGGTACCTGATGCCATGAACCGGACCTCGACGGCGCACCGGAAGTGCCGCAACGGGATTCACGCTGATCGAGTTCCCGATCACGCTGGTCGTGATGGGCATCGCCATGTCCGGCCTGATCCTCGTGCTCAAGACCAGTGCGATGAGCCGGACCACGAGCATGAACGGCATCGAGGCGCGGCAGAAGGCTCATGCCGCGGCGCTCGAGATGATCGAGCAGGACGTCCGCGCGGCGGGCACGAGCATCGACGCCGGATATGCCACACCGCAGCCGGTGGTCGCCTACGTCGACTCCTTGAGCTGATCCTTTCCGGCGACTACCTGGGCGGGGTCACCGCCCCGATCGACACGCTGGCCTATCAGCCGGCCGGGACGCCGAAGCCGTTCCGCTTGACCGGCGCCTACGCGCCCTGATCGAAGTACCGACCGGCGCCGAGCTGGTGCGCTGGACCATGGACCTCAACAACAACGGCGCGGTGGACGCCAACGACATCTAGCTATCGCGGCCGAGGGCGTGGACGCCGCGCGCTCGCGGAATCCCAGCGACTACACGCTGGTGCGTCAGTGTACGGCGACTCGCTCAACGACGTCGCCAACGACAACGGCGGCGCGACCAGCCGCGTGTCGCTGGTGCTCAGAGCCCGGCGGAACCGTGCCGCCGCTGTTCACGGTCAACTTCCCAAGGACGGGACCACCTGGGACTGGTCCTCGGGTGCGGTGCCTGCGGCGCAGCTCAAGAACATCGCCAGCATCAAGATACAGGTCACGTCCGCGAGCGGTCGCCCCGACGCGAAGCGGCGCTACGCCAGGGGTGACGCTGACCACGACCGTCAGCATCCTGCGCGTCAGCATGTGACCGCTCGCGCCGCTCGAGAGCCACGCGCATGAGCCCGGCCGGAAGCAGCCGATCCTCGAAGCCTACCTCCCGCGCCGGAAAGCCCGCGCGGCTCTGCTCATCGTGCCGTCCGCAACGGAACCCCGTCGCGCCTCGTCGGCGACGAGAACCACCGCGACCAAGTCACCGACGCGCCCGGATCACGCCGATCAGGGCCTGGGCGATCGGGCTCGGCGCCGTCGTCGTGCTCTTGTGGCTGCACGCGATCAGCGACGGCAATCCAGCTCGAACCGGTCACGCCGAACCGGACCTACCTCGACGCCAGCGCCCGCTGCACGCGCTGGCGATCGTCGCGGCCGCATCGACGACTTCATGCGCACCGAGCTCCGCGCGCCCGAGAGTCTGGCGGACATCGGCGACCAGCCGCTCCAGCCGATCCTCTACGAGCGCGTCGCGGACGGCCGCTACCGCCCGACCGTCTCCACCATGAAGGGGCCGATCCGGTTCGACTCGATGCTGCCGCGCGATTCCCTCGAAGGCCGTGGCCGCGAGGCCTCGGCCGTCCCGCCGGGACGCCGACGCCATGAGGAAGAGCCGCTTCGTCAAAGCCGAGACGGTGATCGTCGTCGAGATCCTGGGGCTGCTCGCCCTGGCACTGGCGCCGGCCATGCTGCGTGCCTCGATCCGGCACCGCGCCGACCGCGTGGCGGCCGACGTCGAGGTGGTGTGCGCCGCGGCCGAGAAGGAGCGGCTCGAGAGCGGCTGGTGGCCGCCGACGAGCCCGCCGGCCACGTGCCGGGGGCGCTCGTCGCGGGCCTGCCGCGCACCGTGTCGTTCTCCCGCGGCGACGTCACTCTCGATTGGGATCACTGGAAGCTCAGCGAGGGCACCGGCCGGAGGGCCAGGACCGGCGAGATGGCCGCGATCGGGGTGACGGCGCGTGACCCGCACCTGCTGGATCGAGTGGTCGAGCGCCTCGGCGCGCGACGCCGGCACTTCACCCTCGGCGACCGTGTCACCTTCGTGCTCGCCGACTCGACCGCGCGGAGCCGGGGATCGACTTCGGGCGGCGGCGCTGGGCCGAGGCCGTTCGAACGGCCTCGAACGCGCGGGTGCCGTGGGCAGGATCCGCCGCATCTCCTCGTTCACCCCGCCCTCACCCCATTCACCTCGAGATGACCCGGGAACGGAATGCCGTCGTCGAACGGTCCGGGCGCATCCGCGTATGGCGGATGCGCCCGGTCCGAGACGGATCAGCGTGGTGCTTCGTTACTTGCACACCGGGCACAGGGAGCCCGTTCCGCTCCATGATCCCGTGAAGTTGGAGCCGCCACCCCCACGCGCGCCGCCGGTGACCGACGAACGAATCGCGGGATTCTGGGGCGTGCCGGCGTGATCGCCGTTGTTGGCATTGCAGGCCGACGAGTGGGCGGCCTTGATCTGCGCGGCGTTGTAGTCGATCGACAGCGGGTCGCCGTTCTTGGTCGTGAAGCTCTTGTAGGCCGCCGCGCCCCACTTCCACGACAGGCAGGTCGCCGGGCTGATCCGATCCGAAAGGTTCCTGCCAGCTGACCGAGGCACCGCCCGGCAGATTGATTCACCGGGAAGGCCAGCCGCGAGAGGAAGATCTCGTCGCTGCCGGCAACCGGCACGGTGGTGATCCAGGTGTTGGTGCCGGTGTCGAACGACGTCGTGGCGCACGAAACGGCCGGCGAACGTGATCTGGCGTTGGGGACGCTGTACGGCGTGCCGTTGATGATGACCTTCGAGTTGGTGAGCGTGATGCTGTGACTCCGCCGTGATGCCCTTCGGCCGAGCAGTTGCTGTTGAACCAGATGTAGGCGGGGCCGCTGCTCACGCCGACCACCGCGGTGCCGTTGAAGTTGGAATTGATCGACCCGTCGACCGTGCACGTGCCGTGCTCGCCGCCACAGGTGACGTCCAGCTTCTGGTCGGAATTCTCGCCGACTCCATTGGTGTTGAAGTCGGTGATGGCCGCGACCGTGTGGGTGCCGGACGGAACGTTGATCGCGACCGTATTCGAGCCCGACGGCCCGTTGAAGCTGAACTTCAGGTCCGCGACCAGACCGCCGTCGATGAACACGGTCTCGTGGATCGAGTTGTTGTTCGCGTTGGGGAAGTTCGTGAAATTGAAGGTCACCGACGTGCAGGTGATCTTCGCGGTGACGTCGTTGGCCGACGCGACCGAGCTGCCGAGCGCGACCGCCGCGAGCCCGAGCCCCACCGTGACGAATCGCCTGACGTTCCGCAGAGTTCTCCGAGCGTTTCTCCACTTCAGCCTCCTCCGGTTGAATGAGGCGGCGAAGCTTCGCGCCCGCACACCCCATAGTCTGGCTGCCTGATGTCTGCCACGATGTGATTACCGCAGCTGCTTGAACAACTTACAGACGAGAGGTGGCGACCGACCCACTCGGAAGCGGGCGCAACTATAGTGGAGCCGATCCGCCGAATCAAGTTCAGGAGGCGATCGCGAGAGGCAATGCGAGGCGTTGCTCTTGCGGTCCCGCGGCTCGTCCTGGGTGGGTGGAGAGCGAGCCGAGTTTCGCGCTCATCGGCTCGTCAGGGAACCTCTTGCCCCGTCAGGGTACCTCTTTCCACGAGAGATGACGTTCATCTTAGCCCGGCGGCGGGCGCGCCGGGGAGATTCGCGATGGCGTCAGAGCTGAGGAGAAACGTGTTCGACCGGTCATGTTGTTCTGGCTGCCAGTTCGGCCTCTCAGCGATCAGCGCGCCGAGTATCCATGCACTGTTGCTGGCCGTGATGTCGCCTTCGCAATAGACCAGGCCCTTGAAGTGGAAGTTGTTGTTCAGGGTCAGATCGCCGTCCACGTAGAGGATTCCGGAGCCCGTGATGGCGCCCGCATAAGAGATGTTGCACGACTGATTCTGCGCGCGTGGCATCGTTGTCGACGTAATAGACACCGTTGAGGAGCAGCGGGCTTGCCGACCGGGGCGCCGACCCAGGGCGAAGAACTGGGCCTGGGTCATGCCGAATATTTCCCAGGGACCGTTGTAGAAGCCGGCCGCTCCGGACACCACGGGAGGAACACCGTAATCCAGGCTGGGGCCCGTCTTGACGAAGGTCCCGTAGGACAAAGCGTTCCCGGAAGGTCCCCGGTACCGGTCTCCCGCGACGTTCGCAGCCCCCTGCTCCGGGTTCGTGACGACAACGCCGTGGGATAGGGCGTCAGCGCGGAGTGGTTGTAACCGCAGTCCACGCCGTCCCTCGTGTACTTGATGTTGATGCCGGAGACGACGGAGCCCCGCAGGTTGTAGCGAGATGGACCGTACCGCCTCCACCACCAGTCGCTTCGACACCGTGCCCACCGTCCCGATCGAGGTGATGCGGTAGATCGGCAACCCGCTCGAGGTCTGGATGGGCGGATTCTGCGTCTTGTTGTACTTGTAGACCAAGGTGCGCGCCGCATCGGTCCGGAACTCGATCGTGAGCGCCCTCTTGCTGGCTGGTCGCGGTGCTGTACGGCAGCCAGCCTCCCGCGGGCTGTCCGGTGGCCAGCAGGATCGTGTCCGCTCCCGCGACGCCGCCGGTGCTGGCGTTGAGGACCTGGACCACCTTCCGGGCCGCGTTCACCGCGGCCGGATCGGGCCCCGATCCGCTCTGGATGCGCGCCAACGCTTCGGCCACACCCGCCTCGGCGTAGTGAAGCGCCTTGACTTGGTGACGCTGTCGCCTCCCATGCGGCGGTCCACGCTGGCCGACGCGATGAACAGCAGCGTCAGCACGCTGAGGCTGGTCAGCACCATCAGCGCGATCACCATGGCGATGCCCCGCTGGTTCCGGGACATCCACCACCGGGCGCGCAGGGCGCGCCCAGTGGGATTCATCGAGGCGATCTTGCGCATGGGGTTCCGGTCGCGGTATCGGAGCAGAGCGTCCCATCCATCAGGCGGTCCTTTCCGCCCGGTCGATGGGACACCAAGTCACGGTAACTCCCTCTTATCAGAAGATCGGCAAGATGACCCCGTGATTCGAGCGGGAACTCGGCGTGATGATCCCTTCGAGTCGAGGCTCGGAGAGCGGTCGGAGTGCACGACCGACATTGCGGGAATGCATCACTCGATCGGCGGCTCGACCGAGAATGTGCCGGGGCCGGGATTCGAACCCGGACGGGGTTGCCCCCAGCGGATTTTAAGTCCGCTGCGTCTGCCAGTTTCGCCACCCCGGCGAACTCGCGCTCGCGCGCGAAACGAATCGCCCGGACCCTCGAACGAGGATCCGGGCGCGGAAGACGCGCAAAGGAGTCGGATCGCGCGTCAGTGCCCGTGTCCTCCGCCGCCGGATAATAGATCCGCCGAGCTTGACCGGAGGGTACTTGCGCAGGAATCCCTGCACGGCGAAGCCGAACACGCCGAGGAATCCCAGCGTGACGCCGATCTCGGGCAGGCCCGACCCACACGCAGCGTCGGGATTGAGCGACGGCATCACCAGCACGTGCCGCTCCATCCACATGCCGGTCAGGATCATCAGCGCAGAACACGCGCGAGCCAGAACGGGCTCTTCTTGGTGGTCCATGTTCATGAGGCCGAGGAACGGCACCAGGAACGCAACCGAAGACGCGTGAAGCGCAGAGCGTGCGCCACGGGTCCTCGAAGCGCAGGAACACCCAACCGGTCTCGTCGGGCAGGTTGGCGTACCAGATCGCCAGGTACTGCGACCAGAACTGGTAGACCCAGAAGATGCTGAAGCCGAAGGTGATCTTGCCGATGTCCCAGAAGTGGTCGCGGCGTGATGTAGGCCTCGAGCCGGTATCCGCTCGCGGACCGCGTGGCGACGAAGGCGGTCATCGCGATGCCGGTGAGGAAGGCGCCCATGAAGAACCACCAGCCGAACAACGTGCTCACCCACTCGGGCGTGAGCGCCATGATGAAGTCCCACGCCAGCACGCGTGAACACGATCGCGTAGAGCACGACGATCTGCGGCGCGCGCTGCGACGAGCGGTGGCGCTGCCAGGCGACCTCCGGCCGCGTCGCCGCGTCCAGCCCCGCGCCAGCTTCTCGTAGTCGGGCCGGAGTTCGGCGGATACGTGATCCTTGAGCAGATGGGCGTCGGTGCGCAGCGACAGCGCGCACGAGGTCGCGAGTCAGCCACCACAGGAGCCCGAGCCCGACGATGCGTGCGGATGTAGAGGAACGGCACGTTCGAGAACGGCGCCTGGCGCGGCAGCACGTGCGTGCACCCAGGGCAGGTAGTTCCAGATCCCGGCGACCAGCAGCACGAGGACGAGCGCGAGCCCGTATGGCAGGTAGGCCGAGAACGACTCCGCGATGCGCATGATCGAGGACGCCCAGCGACCGTTCGACGAGCCGGATCGCGCACGCCAGCACGATCGCGCCCTGCGCGATGCCGAGCCAGTAGAGCGTGTTGATCGTCCAGGCGCCCCAGGCGCGGTGGGGCTGGATGAGCGAGCAGGAAGACGAACGTGATCGCGCCGATCGCCATGCAGCACGATCCACGAGCATGCGCAGCCGCGTCTCCGGGCGTCCGACGCGGCACGCCATGATCGGCGATCAGTCGCGTCGCGCGACCATGCCGTGGGCGTTGCGGCGGCGTGGCTCATCGAGGGCTGCTCCTTCTGCATGGTGGCGGATGAAATTGATCCAGGTCGTACGCCTCCTCGGCGGTGACCATCGCGCCGTAGTTGGGCATGCACCGCGCCGCCGTGGCGGACGTAGGAATAGATGTAGCCGTCGCTGCGCCCGCGCGTGGAGCGCGCCGTGCAGATCGGCGGCGGCGATGAACTTGCGCCGCGACCGGACCGTCGCCCGACATGTCGACGCGCCGTGGCACGGCACGCACGTGCGTTCGAACTTGCGCGCGCCGCGCGCGATCGACGAGTCGTCGGACGCTGACCGGGTTCTCGAAGGTGGCTCGACAGCACGCTCGCGGTCGACGCGCTGGTCAGCTCCCTTGCCGGCTGACCGGGACGCTGATGCTGTCGGGGCGCCGGTAGAAGCCTTCTGCGGCTCAGGATCAGCGACGGTGCGGCGCATGTCGCGAATCGGCGGGTAGGCGAGGTGGGTCAAGAGTGTCTTGACGTCCTGGCAGCCACGCTGCGGCGGTCGCGCCGCAGAGCACCGCGATCGACGCCGATCACCGTCATGCCGGGCGCGACCTTAATCATGGAGCTGCACCTCCTCGGCCCCGTGGCCCGCGCATCAGCTCGCGCACGCGCTCGGCGTCGGCGCCCGAGCACGGCACCCAGATGCCGATCCGGTCCTCGGTGAAGCGCGGGTCGTAGGGCGCCGCGGCCTTGAGCTGCGGCAGCCGCGCGAGCGCCAGCATGCCGATCAGGTTCGAGAGCGCGCCGAGCAGGATCATCGATCTCGTAGCCGATCACGACGAACGGCGGCAGCGAAACCAGCTCCTTGCCGCCGACCACGAGCGGGTACGGCGTAGACCGAGTAGATGCACAGCGCGAACCCGCCGGTGCAGCCCAGCGACACGCCACCGGTGAACGTCACCCAGCGCACCAGCGATGGCCCCTGGTCGAGCGCCTGCTCGATCTCGTGGTGCGGCACCGGCGAGAACACCGCGAGACGCTGGTGGCCGAGCCGCCGCAGCGCCCTGACCGCGGCGGCCGCGTCGTCGACGTAGTAGAACACGCCCATCACGCCCTGATAGCGGTGCCGGGGGCCCGCGAGCAGCTTCTCGATCAGGTCTCGACCGGTCGGAGCAGGCTCATGCGCGTCCCTCCGCATCGGGCGCCGGCGAGCGTCTCCTTGATCTCGGCGATCGAGAACGCGCGGCAGCACGCTGGACGAAGATCAGGAAGTACATGAAGAACCACGCGAACGACCCGGCGAGGATCGCGGCCTCGGTCCACGACATGCTTGTAGTTCACGTCCCAGGTTGCGGGCTCGAACGGATGCGCCAGCGAGGTGACGATGATGACGAAGCGCTCGAACCACATGCCGACGTTGACGAACAGGCAGAGGATGAACAGCACCACCATGTGGCGTGCGCACGCGCTTGAACCACAGCGCCAGCGGGATGATCACGTTGCAGGTGAACATGATCCAGAACGCCCACCAGAAGTGCCCCGTGGCGCGCCACCAGAACAGGTCACGCTCGTACTTGCTCGGGCCCGTACCAGGCGCAGAAGAACTCGACCAGGTACGAGTAGCCGACGATGGTCGAGGTCAGGAGCACGAGCTTGAGCAGCTTCTCGATGTGGTCGACCGTGACGATGTGCTCGAGCTTGAAGGCCTTGCGGATCACGGGATCAGCAGGTTGATGACCAGCGCCACGCCCGAGAAGATCGCGCCGGCGACGAAGTACGGCGCGAAGATGCGTGCTGTGCCAGCCGGGGTTCTGCGCCATCGCGAAGTCCCACGACACGACGCTGTGCACCGACAGCACCAGCGGCGTCGCGATGGCGGCGAAGAACAGGTAGGCGCCGTAGTAGTGCTTCCAGTTGGTTGTTCCCGCCGCGCCAGCCGAACGAGAAGATGGTGAGAGCAGCTTGCGCCAGACGCGTCTTCGCGCGATCGCGCGCCGCCGCGGCGTCGGGGATGATGCCAACGAGGAAGAAGCATGCGTGGAGACCGTGAGGTACGTGGTGACCGCGAACACGTCCCACTCGAGCGGCGAGCGGAAGTTGGGCCAGATCTGCCGCTGGTTCGGGATACGGCAACCAGCCAGTAGGCGAACCACGGCCGGCCGGTGGTGCACCAGTGGGAACAGACCGGCCGTGAGCACGCCGAACACCGTCATCGCCTCGGCGACGCGGTACACGGCGCGGCGGAAGTGCGAGCGGAACAGGAAGAGGATCGCCGACACCAGCGTGCCGCAGTGCGCGATGCCGACCCAGAACACGAAGTTGGTGATGTAGGACGCCCACATCACCGGTCGCGTCCAGCCGCCGACGCCGAGCCCCAGCACGATCTCGTTGCGCAGCGCGATGCCGCCGATCGCCAGGATCAGCAGGTCGAGCGCGAACATCGCCCACCAGACCGGCCCCGGCTTGCTCGAGCATGCGTGAGCACGTCCGTCGTTGAGCGAGCTGCTGGGTGATGACCGGCGCGTCCGCGTGCGGCGCGCGCGGCGCGTCGGCCGCGGACGGCGAGCGTGACATCGGTCATGCCGCGCTCCGCGTGCACGATCTTCTTGAGGTACGTGATCGCCGGGCTTGGTGTTGAGGTCGCCGAGCACCCAGTAGCGCCGGCTCGTCGTGCGACAGCCGCGAAACCCGGACTGCGGATCCATCAGGTCGCCGAACACGATCGCCTGGGTCGGGCACGACTGCGGCGCAGGCGGTCTGGATCTCGCCGTCACGCAGCGCGCGGCTCTCGTCACGCGCGTTGCCCTTGCCCTCGAGGATGCGCTGGACGCAGAACGTGCACTTCTCCATCACGCCCTTCGAGCGCACGGTGACGTCGGGGTTGAGCTGCCAGTTGAGCGGCTCGGGGAAGGCGAACGTCGCCTTCTCGGGCGCCGAGTAGTCGAACCAGTTGAAGCGCGCGCACCTTGTACGGGCAGTTGTTCGAGCAGTACCGGGTGCCGACGCAGCGGTTGTAGATCTGCGCGTTCAGGCCCTCGGGATTGTGATAGGTGGCGTAGACCGGGCAGACGATCTCGCACGGCGCGTCGCCGCATTGCTGGCACATCATGGGCACGAACCGCACGTCGTGGCGGCCGGGTCCGACCTTCTCCTCCCAGCGCTCGATGCGGATCCACGACATCTCGCGGCCGTGCTGGGTCAGCCACGGGCCGACCATCGGGACGTTGTTCTCGGCGTTGCACGCCACCACGCAGGCGCTGCAACCGTTGCAGGAGTCGAGGTCGATCGCCATCGCCCAGCGGTGCTGGGCCGTGCCGTACCCGCCCTGGCTCGACCGGGATCTGGCGCGGTCCGCGCACGTGCTCGCGCCGGAACGAACGCGGTGACCGCGTGGGCCGGCGTGGTCTCGCCCGGCGCCTTCTTGCGCGGCTCGGTGTACTTGCCGAGCCGGGTCATCGCGTCGGACTCGTCGTGCGTCCAGTGCGCGCCGGCACGCGGCGCGCCGGCGTGCCGGCGCCGGCTCGCCCTGCCGCGACCGCGGCGCCACCGAGCAGCGACGCGAGCGGGATCACCTGGCCGATCTCGCGGTCGGCCTGGTCCATCTGGCGCTGGGTCACGGCGAAGTCGACCGCGCGCGTGCCCTTCGAGATCCTGGCCTTGGCGCTCAGATAGGCGACCACGCCCGAAGCGGCATCCTGCGCGGGCGGCAGCAGCGCGAGCGCGTTGACGCCGACGCCGGTCGCGTAGCGCCCGTACGCCGTGTGTCCCTGGCCGAGCGGCATCGCGATCACGTCGGGTCGTACGCCGGCGTAGAGGTAGGCGGGTAGCTCGACGCTCCCGGCCTCGGTCTCGATCTTGACCGCATCGCCGCTCAGCACGCCGAGCTTCTTCGCGGTCTCGGGATGGATCTCGGCCCAGCTCCCCCACACCGCCTTGCGTGGTGGGATCCGGGAGCTCCTGGAGCCAGGGCTTGTTCGCGCCGCGGCCGTCGTAGAGGACGGCGACGGGTAGAGCACCAGCGCCAGCTCGCCGGCGCCCCGCAGCTCGGGGGCCGCGAACGCCGGGGCCGAGCCGAAGCGGACCGGCGCGGCGGGCGTCTCTTCCCACACCCCACCCGACGCCAGCGTCTGCACCAGAACGCGTCGAAGTCGCCGTCCGCCGCCGAAGCGGCGCGTGCATCGGCTTCCACTGCTGCTTCACGTAGTCGAGCCAGGACGCAGGGAGTCCGCCGCCGAATCCCGCGCCGCGCGCGAGCGCGATCAGCGTGTCGCCGACCGGACGCGCGTCGAACATCGGCAGCTTCTGCATCGTGGGCTGGATCACCGAGTGGACGCCGCGGACCGGCTCGGCGTCGCCGACGCGTCTCGAGCCAGTGCGTGCTCGGCAGGATCAGGTCGCAGTGCTCGGTGGTCTCGTCGATCACGCCCGACAGCGAGATCTTGAACGGCACCTTGTCCATCGCCGTCGCGAACCCCGACCACGCGGGCGCGGCGTAGACCGGGTTCGCGCCGTGCACGACCAGCACCTGGATGCCGCCTTCGTTCATCTTCGCCGCGAGCTGCTGGAGGTCGGCGAAGGACCCGACCGCGTCGTCGTTGGGCGCGCGGTCGAAGCGCACCGTGTCGCCGACCGTCGCCGACCGACGTGATTGAGCAGGTTGACCGCGGCGAGCATCGCCACCGACTGCTCGCTCTGCGAGGCGATCCCGCCGGCCAGCGCGACCGCCGGCCGCTTCGGCGCGCGAACATGCGCGGCCAGGCGGCGCACGGTGTCGGCCGGGACGTCGGTCTGCTGCTGCACCGCTTCGGGCGTGTAGGCGGACGTCGCCTCCGCGAGCGCGCCACGATCGCCGCCGGCGCCCAGGTTCTCCGCGACGATGACGCCGGCCATGCCGAGCGCCAGCGCCATCTCGCCGCCGGGACGGATCGCGATCCACTCGTCGGCGTTGGCGCCGGTCAGCGAGAGCCGCGGCTCGACCGTGACGAACACGCTGTCGTCGTGACGGCCGCGCATCGCCGCGAAGCCACGGGCGTGCCCGGCCGGAGAGCCGAAGGTCTCGAGGAAGTCGGCGCCGAAGGAGACGATGCAGCGCGCACGAGCGAGATCGTAGGCCGGCACCGCCGCGACGCCGAAGGTCCGCTGCGGTTGGCCTCGCGCAGCCGTCGCGGGCGAGAACGGCTCGTAGACGAGGTGCGTGCCGCCCGCGCGCCGTGGACCACTGCGCGAACAGCGCTCGAGCGAGCCGGGATGGTGATCGGTGAGCGAGCGCGATCGCCTGCTGCCGCGCGCCGCGCCGATGCGCTCGCCCGGCGAGCTTGAGCGCCTCGTCCCAGGTGATCGCCTTCCAGGTTCCGCCCGCCTTCGCATCGGCCGCTTCACGCGATCGGGATCGTAGAGGCCCTGGAGCGCCGCGTGACCGCGCGAGCACAGACCGCCGTGGTTGACGGGGTGCGCGGGATTGCCCTCGATCTTGATCGCGCGGCCCTCGCGCGTCTTGACCAGCACGCCGCATCCGGCCGGGCACTCGCGGCACGTGCTCGCGTACCAGTACGGCACGCCGGGCAGGATGTCCTTGGGCGGGATCAGGTACGGGATCAGGCGATCCTGCGGCGGCTTGGCGCATCCGGCGACCGCCGCGGCCGCGCCGACGCCGGCCAGCTTGAGGAAGTCGCGACGGGTGAAGTCGAATCGCTCGGACATGGTCCCGATCAGTGGTGACACACGACGCAGTCCATCGGTGGCCGGGAACGCGTCGTTCTGTCGTCTGGCGGTGGCAGGTCAGGCACCAGCCCATCTTGAGCGACGGGTACTGGTAGACCACCGGCATCTGCTGCACCGGACCATGGCAGTCGGTGCACTGGACGCCGGCCTTGACGTGCCGCTTGTGGTTGAACTTCACGTAATCCGGCAGGTGGTACACCTCGACCCAGGGCACCGGCTCGCCGCGGTTGAAGTAGCCGGTCAGCTTCTGGATCTCGGGACGATCGGTCATGGCGATCTTGTGGCAACCCATGCACGTGCCGACCGACGGGATGTTGGCGATCGTCGACTTCTCGGCGCCGTAGTGGCAGTAGAGGCAGTTCATGCCGAGCTTTCCGGCGTGGATGTCGTGCGGAAAGTGGATCGGCTGCTCCGGGCCCTTGTAAGGGATCGGCGGCGGCGTGAACGATTGCGTGAACGCAACCGTGGCGCCCGCGAGCGCCACCACGATGACGGAACCGACCAGGGCTCGTTTCATGGGATCAGGCGCGGAAACTAAGCACCTGTCCCAGGGCTGTCAACTGGATTGTGAATTTGGGAACATAGTCCGAGGAATGCCCTGCCGGGCAATGGAGTAGCGCCGCCCTGGAAGCCTAGAGAATGGCTCTTCACCGGCCGCTGTCGAGCACCAGCGGCAGAGTTCCCCGCGCGCCGTACCCTTGATGTTGTAGAGGGCGCCGCTCATCGAGTCGGCGTAGCTCACGATCCCGGGGTGAGACGTGGGATCGGCGAGCATGGAGGGCCGGTCCTCCCAGGCGTCGCCAGCGCCGCTGCCATGGTCGAACGGATTGAGGAAGGCGCCGAGCACGAGCGGCGCGACCTGGGTGGCGCTCGCGGCGTAGGTCGTGTCGCTGCGGATCCGGAAGTCCTCGGCGGCGATCTGGAAAGTATGCATGTTGGCCTTGACCCCGGCCTCGCGGGCGCGCGACTGCGTGGCGAGGTAGTTGGGGATCGCGATCGCGGCGAGGATGCCGATGATGACCACCACGATCATGAGCTCGACCAGGGTGAAGCCGTCTCGACGCACGGACACTCCGGGGAAGGTCGTGGATTGAGGAACCCACGCTCGACCGCAACCGGCGTGCCACGCGCGCCCACCTCGAGCGCACCGCCGATCTCGTTGTCCCCGCACGCCGACATCGCGGCCGCGAGCGGATCGTGCGGAATGCAACGCGCAGCTTCGGTCCGGCGGCGGCCAACTTCGTGGCCGCGGCCTCGCCGTCAGCGCCCGGGCTCGACGATCTTGATCAGCTCACCGGCGCGGACGGTCTCGTCGGGCTCGATGTTGTTGAGGATCGAGGTGTCCTCGAGGCTCAGCGCCTGCGGCTTGATGGCGCCCACCACCTCGGCGAAGGTCCCCGTCTTCTTGACCGTGACGATGCGCACGCGGTCCGGCTTGACCGAGAGCTTGACGGGTCGGTGAGCGTGCGCAGGCTGCGCGCGCTCTCGAGGATCTTCTCGTCGAATGCGTCGCCCGGCGCGGCGCTCTGGCCGAGGACCTCGTAGAGCTGCGCGTCCGATTTGCGGATGAACGCGGCGGTGAGCACGACCTCGGTCCCGTCCTCCTTCTGCACCGCGAGGTGCCAGAGCCAGGCCGGCGAGCCGTTGATCGTCTCGTCCGTGCCGCGCGCGCCCGTGATCTTGCCGCCGCGCTGGAGCTCGCCCACGTATCCCGAGGGCGAGAGACCCTCCGAGGGCACGATGGTGAACTGCATCATCGCGTGCTGGCCGGGCTCGGCGGCGCTCACCGCCGCGCGCGCGTTCTGCGTGTTCCAGCCTTCGGGGAAGGCGATCTGGAAGGCGAGCTGCGGATGGTAGAAGCGGCTGCCCTCGAAGTATCCGTTGCGCGGATCGTTGCCGAACACCATGCCGTCGAGGCGCTGAATGTAGGAGCGCTCGCGGATCAGGAGCCCGGTCTTGCCGGCGGTGGCCTGCTGAGCCAGCGCGGTGGTCCTCACCTCCGGTCCCCGGGGTCGGGTGCGTCGAGAGGAAGGTCGGCAGGCGCGAGCCGGACCGCGCGCCGATGCGGCCGAGCATCGTGTAGGTCTTGGGAATCTCGCGCGAGTCGTAGCCGGCCTTGGTCGAGTAATCGACGCCGAGCTGGTCGGCCTGGTTCTCGTCGTCGCGGCTGTACTTGAGGAACAGCATGCCGCAGTCCCCTGCTGCGCCAGGCTGCCGTACTGTCTCAATGTCGCCGAGAACACCGACGCCACGCCGAGACCGAGCCCCGCGAGCTGCTGCTGGGTCAGACGCGCCGCCGTGTGCCGCGCGGTGACGTGGCCGCACTCGTGGCCGAGCACGCCGGCGAGCTGAGCCTCGGAGCCCAGGTGCGCGAGGATTCCGCGGGTGACGTAGATGTAGCCGCCCGGCATCGCGAAGGCGTTGACCACCGGATCGTCGAGCAGCGTGAAGTGCCATTCGAGATTCGGCTGGTGGGAGACGCGCGCGACCGCCTGGCCGATGCTGTCCGTGAAGCTCTTGAGCCCCGGGCTTTCGTAGACCCCGTACTCCGTGACCACCGCCTTGTAGCCCTCGGAGCCCATCTGGAGCTCCTGGGAAGAGCTGACCAGCGCAGAGCTGCTTGTGTCCCGTGACCGGGTTGGTCGCGCAGCCGAGGACGAGCGCGAGTACCACCAGCAGCGGCGTCGCGATCCAGCGCATCGTGCGGGTCGATCCTTGACCTCGAATCATGTCCGATTCCTCTCGTTCGACGGGAGAACCAGGGACTAGTAGCGCGGCACCGACGGATCGACGTCGCGCGACCAGTCGTCGATCCCGCCGGTGAGGTTCTTGAGCTTGCGGAAGCCCGACTGGCGCAGGAACTCGAGCGCGCGCCGGCTGCGCTGGCCGTGATGGCAGTGCAGCACGATCTCGCGGCTGCTGTCGAGCTCGTTGAGCCGCGCCGGGCAGGCTGTTGAGCGGGATCAGCGAGCGATCCGGGGATGCGGGCGATCTCGTACTCGTGCGGCTCGCGCACGTCGACGATCACGAGATCGTCCCCGCGCTCGATCCGGCTCGCCAGCTCGCGCGCACCGATCTCGTCGCCGGCATCGGCGTGCGCCGCCGCCGGGGTGACGCCGCAGAACTCCTCGTAGTCGATCAGGTCGCGTCACCGTCGGATGCTCGCCGCACATCGGACAGTCGGGTCCTTGCGGAGCTTGAGCTCGCGGAAGCGTGCAGCGACAGCGCGTCGAACAGGAGCAGCCGTCCGATCAGCGGCTCGCCCTGGCCGAGCAGGAGCTTGATCGTCTCGATCGCCTGGATCGTCCCGATCACGCCCGGCAGCACGCCGAGCACGCCGCCCTCGGCGCACGACGGCACCAGCCCGGGCGGCGGCGGATCGGGATAGAGGCAGCGATAGCAGGGCCCGCGGCGCGCGTCGAACACGCTCGCCTGACCCTCGAAGCGGAAGATGCTGCCGTACACGTTCGGCTTTCCGAGCAGCACGCAGGCGTCGTTGACGAGGTAGCGGGTCGGGAAGTTGTCGGTGCCGTCGACCACGACGTCGTAGGGCTGCAGGATCTCGAGCGCGTTCTCGCTGGTGAGACGGGTCTCGTAGCCCTCGACGCGGACGTTTGGGTTCACGTCGAGCAGGCGCTGCGCGCGCCGACTCGAGCTTGGGTCGTCCGATGCTCGAGGTGCCGTGGAGGATCTGACGCTGCAGGTTGCTCGCGTCGACCACGTCGAAGTCGACGATGCCGAGCCGACCGACGCCGGCGGCGGCGAGGATAGAGCGCGAGCGGCGAGCCCAGACCGCCGGCGCCGATCATCAGCACGCTCGACGCCTTGAGCCGGCGCTGTCCCTCGAGCCCGACCTCGGGAAGCATGAGGTGACGCCCGTAGCGCAGCAGCTCCTCCTGGTTCATCGCCGGCAATCCGTCCTCGCCGGTGGCCCAAGCCGGGAGCGCGCCGCGCGGCAGCGGGGCGTCGCGGTCGAGCCGCCGGCGATGCTCGGGACGATCGACAGCGTGTCGCTGGCGCCGAGCGTCGTGGCCTCGCCGGAGAGGTGACGCACGTCCTCGTCGTTGCGGTAGACGTTGACGAACCGGCGCAGGCGGCCCTGCTCGTCGTAGAGATGGCGTCCGAGCTCGGCGTGACGGGTGACGAGCGCTCCGGAGCGCCTCGCCGACCGTCGCCGCCTCGACTTCGATCACGCTCTGCTGCCCGGCATACGGACGGCAGCGGCGTCGGGATGTGAATGCGGGTCTTCGTGCTCATCTCGAGGTTCCCCGTCCGCGACCGCGCGCTCCGTCGGGAACGATCTCGAGCGACTCCGGCTCGAACGTCGTTCGGTCTTCGGTGAGCCGGTAGGAGTGCATGTCACCGGCCACGCCACGCTCCACGCTCACGATCAGGTACGAATAATAGGGCCAGGCGTGCTCGAGATCGAACGCCGAGGGCCGGGCCGGATGGTCGGGATGCGAATGGTAGAAGCCGAGCACGTCGAGGCCCAGCGCGCGGGCCTCGCGATCGGCGGCCAGCATCTCCTCGGGCCCGATGAGGTAGCGGTTGTGGCGCGAGTCCTCACGCGCGTTGGCGAGCGGGATCGCCCGCTCGAGCTCGCGGGCCCCGTCCCGATCGCGGCCGAGGAACACGCCGCAACCTCCTCGGGATAGGCGCTGGCGAGGTGCCGCGGATGCGCCGCTCGAGGCTCGCGCCCAGGCGCATCGACGTTCACGGCTCGTCCTCCCAGGTCGGCTCGCTGAGGTAGCGCTCCGCGCGATCCGGAAGGATCGCAACGACGAGGCCGCGAGCGAGCCTGCGCGCCAGCGCGCCGCGGCGACGAGCGCCGCCCCCGACGACCAGCCGACGAGGAGGCCGCGTTTCGCCTGGAGCCGCGCCATCGCGATCGCTTCCTCGCTCGAGACCTCGATCGTGCGGCGGTGAACGCTGGGATCGTAGATCGCGGGCACCATGCAGCTCGCGAGGTGCTTCGACGCCCTCGAGCGCGTGGAACGGCGAGTCGGGCTGGACGCGATCGACTCGATCGACGGATCGAGCTCGGCAGAGCCGGCGCGACGTTCCGACCAGCGTGCCTGACGTCCCGATCCGTCGCGACCAGATGCGTCACGCTCCCTCGGTCTGTCGCGCCAGATCTCCTCGGCGGTGCCGCGTAGTGCGCGCGCCAGTTGGCGGGGTTCGAGTACTGGTCGGGATAGAAGTAGCGGCCGGGATCCGGCCAGCGACGATGCCGGCGCGCCTCGCGGATCGCGCCGTCGGTGCCTTCCATCGGATCGGTGAGCACGAGGTCGGCCCCGAGCACGGCGAGCAACCGCCGCCGCTCGGCGGCTGGCGTTGCGCGGGCAGACACAGACCGCACGCGGATGCCGAGCGCGCCGCCGATCCAGGCGTAGGCGATGCCCGTGTTGCCCGAGGTCGCGTCGATCAGGGATCTTCCCGGGACCGACCGCACCCTGGCGAGCGCCGTCCTGGATCATGCTCCACGCCGCGCGGTCCTTGACCGAGCCGCCGGGATTGAAGCCATCCGCCTTGCCGAGCACGACCACGCCCGCGGGGATGCCAAGAAGACCGTCGATCCGAGCAGCGGCGTGTCGCCGATGCGCTCGGTCAGGCGCGTCCCCGTCACCTCGAGTCGTTCGTTCACGATGGAATGGGTATCACGCACACCCCTGCTCCCGTCGAGCGTGGACCCTGCGGCCACCGCCCGGGCCGGCGGGCGCGCCCGCGATGAACGCCTTGATGCGTGCGTGACGGCGCGCGGGTCGAGCCGGAATCGCGAGCGGTTGGAAAAGCGACCATGACCCGGTTAGGATGCCGCGCGTGATTCTCGCCGGCGGACGTCGGAGGCACGAAGACCCACCTCGCCCTCTTCGATCCGGCGCCGAGCCCCGCCGTCCCCAGCCTCGACCGCGAAGTTCGCGAGCCGCGACCACCCTCGCTCGAAGCGCTGGTGATGGAGTTCCCGTCGACGCGCGGCCGGCGACGCCTCCGACGCGCGCCGTGATCGGGATCGCCGGACCCGTGGTCGACAACCGCTGCGAGGCGACCAACCTGCCCTGGGTCATGGACGGCGCGGTCCTCGGACGCCACTCGGCGGCACCCGCGTCACGCTGCTCAACGACCTCGAGGCCACCGCCTGGGGGCTCGGCGTGCTCGGCGCCGAGCGACTTCGAGACCCTTCAGCGCAGGCTGCCTGCCGACGGCAACCGCGCCCTGATCGCGGCCGGCACCGGCCTCGGCGAGGCGGTGATCGCGAGGATCGGCTCGGACTGGCGTCCGCTCGCCTCGGAAGGCGGCCACGCCGACTTTCGGCCCGCGCGATCCGCTCGAGGACGAGCTGCGCGTGTGGATCCGCGACCAGTACGGCGGTCACGCGAGCTACGAGCGCGTGCTCTCGGGCCCCGGGCTCGCCGATCTCTACCGCTTCCTCGGCGCCACCGGTCGGGGCGCGGAGACTCGCGCGGTCCGCGAGCGGCTCGCGAGCGCCGCCGATCCCGCGGTCGGTGGTCACCGAGACGGCGCTCGACGGATCGTGCGAGCGGTCGATCGCCTGGCGGTGCGAGCGCTTCGTCGAGATCTACGGCGCCGAGGCCGGCAACCTGGCGCTCAAGGCGCTGGCGGTCGGCGGCGTGTTCGTCGGCGGCGGGATCGCGCCGACGCATGATCTCGTTCCTGCGCGACGGACGTTTCGTCGCCGCGTTCCGCGCCAAGGGCCGGCTCATGCCGCTGCTCGAGCGGATCCCGGTCCGCGTCATCCTCGATCAGACGACCGCGCTGTGGGGCGCCGCCGCGTACGCGCTTGCGCGCGCGTCTGCCAGCGTTGAACCCACACCACTCCGCACCCGATGACGGAGGGACCCGTGACGCCGATCTCGACAGCCCGCGCACGGAGCCGCGCGAGCGTCCCGTGGGCGAGCTCGACCAGCTCGCGGTCAACACCATCCGCTTCCTGGCCGTCGACGCGGTCGAGCAGGCCAAGAGCGGCCACCCCGGCATGCCGATGGGCATGGCCGACGTCGCGCTACGTGCTGTGGACGCGCTTCCTGCGCTATCAGCCCGCACGACCCGCGCTGGCCGGACCGCGACCGCTTCGTGCTCTCGGCCGGGCACGGCTCGATGCTGCTCTACGCGCTGCTCCACCTCACGGGCTACGACCTGCCGCTCGAGGAGCTCAAGCGCTTCCGCCAGCTCGGCAGCCGCACGCCCGGGCACCCGAGCACGGCCTCACGCCCGGCGTCGAGACCACGACCGGGCCCGCTCGGCCAGGGCTTCGGCAACGGCGGTCGGCATGGCGCTCGCCGGCGAGATGCTGGCGCGCGCGCTTCAACGACGCGATGCTTCGCGCCGTGCGACTACCGCGTGTTCGGCATCGTCAGCGACGGCGACCTGATGGAGGGCGTCGCCGTCGGAAGCCGCCTCGCTCGCCGGTCACTGGGGTCTCGGCAACCTGATCTACGCTCTACGACGACAACCACATCACGATCGAGGGCGACACCGCGCTGGCGTTCGGCGAGGACGTCGCGCGCGCGCTTCGAGGCCTACGGCTGGCGGGTCGAGCGCGCGAATCCGTACGATCACGACGCGCGCGATCGGCCGCGCTCGAGCGCGCGGTCGCGGAGACCGACGCGCCCGAGCCTCGTGATCATGCCGCAGCCACATCGGCTACGGCGCCCCGACACAAGCAGGACACGCGCGAGGCGCACGGCGAGCCGCTGCTCGGCAAGGACGAGGTCGAAGGCGCGAAGCGCGCGCTCGGCTGGCCGAGCTCGCCGCCGTTCCTCGATGCCCGACGAGGTGCGGGCGCTGTTCGCGCGAGCGCGCCGCCGAGCTCTGCGCCCGAGCACGACGCGTGGCAGCGCGGCGCTGCGCGGCGTGGCGCGCACGCCGACCCGAGCGCGCCGAGCTGTGGGACGCGCATGCTCGAGCACCGCGTGCCCGCCGACATCATCGAACGCCTGCTCGCCGACGCGCCGTCCGCGCGCGGACGCGACCCGCACTCACGGCAACGCGGTGCTGCAGAAGCGCCGCGGCGCTGGTGCCCGTCGCTCGTCGGCGGCAGCGCCGATCTCGAGCCCTCGACCAAGACGCGCATCAAGGACTCGCCGTCGATCCGCGCGCGACGACTTCGAGGGACGCAACCTCCACTTCGGCATCCGCGAGCACGGCATGGCCGCGATCGTGCAACGGCATGGCGCTGACGGCGGCTTCATCCCGTACGGCTCGTCGTTCCTCGTGTTCACCGACTACGCGCGGCCCTCGATCCGGCTCGCCGCGCTGATGAAGCTGCAGGCGGTGTGGGTGTTCACGCACGACAGCATCTTCCTCGGCGAGGACGGCCCGACGCACGAGCCGGTCGAGCACCTCGCCGCGCTGCGCGCGATCCCGAACCTGCTGGTGGTGCGGCCCGCCGACGGCCTCGAGACCGCCGCGGCGTGGGGCCTCGCGCTCGAGCGCCGCGACGGCCCGACGCTGCTGGCGCTGACCGCGCCAGACGCTGCCCGCGCTCGAGCGCCCGCTGCGATTCGACCCGGACGACTGCGCGCGCGGCGGCGTACGTCGCTGCGCGAGGCCGACGCGGCGCGACGCGATCACGCTGATCGCCACCGGCTCCGAGGTCGGCGCTCGCGGTCGAGGCCGCGGCGAAGCTCGCCGGCATCGGGGCCTCGCCGCGCGCGTCGTGAGCATGCCGGCGCCGCAGCGCTTCCTCGAGCAGGACGCGGCGTGGCGCGACCGCGTGCTGCCGCCGGGCGGCGCGGCGGCGTCACGATCGAGGCGGGCGTCACCGACTACTGGCACGCGCTTCGTCGGCGACGCGGGCTCGCGCATCGGCATCGACCGCTTCGGCGAGTCGGCGCCGCTCGCGCAGATCCAGGAGCACTTCGGCTTCACGCCCGAGAAGGTCGCCGCGCGCATGCGCGAGTGGGCGGCCACCGCGCGCTGACGCGTCGTCGCCGACGCGAGTCGCCGCGACGTCACGAAACGACGAGCTCGCTTGCGCGCTCCTTCCCGGAGGCGCATCTTTGCTCCGAAACCAGGGCACGCAATGGAGCCGAACGATTCCACGGAGGTGACCCAGCATGGCGTCCTTGAAGTCTCGCAGCTCACATCGCCCAGCCGCGAAGCCCGCGCGGGCCGGCGCGCGCGCCCCCGCGCAGGCGAAGGCGGCGCCGGCGAAGGCAGCGCCGGCCAAGGCAGCGTCGGTCAAGGCGGCGAAGAAGCGCGCGGCGCCGGCGCGGAAGGCGCCGCGTGACGCGCGCTCGAGCCGCGGCGCGGGCCGAAGCGCCCGCGGTCGCCAACGCGATCGGGCTCGTCAACCATCATCTCGATTACACCAGTCACGATCTCGACGGGGTCAAGCGCTTCTACACCGAGCTGCTCGGCTTCTCCCAGTCGCAGCACGACCCCACGCTGAACTACCTCTACATCCAGACCAGCGGCAGCTCAGAGCCTCGGCTTCATGCCCCGATGCCGGGTCCGCCCGAGGACTGGCGCCCGCCGCGCGAGCCCGCGCTCTACTTCATGGTCGAGGACGTCGACCGGGCACCAGGCGCTCGTCGATCGCGGAGTGGAGTTCCGATCGGGCGCCGCGCGACATGCGCCGTGGGGCATCGCGTCGCCATCCTCATGGATCCCGAGGGCCGGCGCGGTGCCTGGCCCAGAACCTCGGCCGCTAGTGTCCTGGATCAGAAGTTCGCGACATATATCGCTGAGCCATCGTGGACGCTGGCAAGGCGCGCGACGCGACGATGTATCAAGGCGATACCTCGAGGAGGAGCAACGCCGCCAGCGGCCAGAGAGGGCCAGCGAGATATGCTGCGAATTTCGATTCAGGACACTAGAACGGAGTCTTCATCATGGCGAGTCGCGCCGAGCAGCTGCGATCCCTGGGCCCGAGCTGGTCTGGCTCGACTTCCATCCGCCGCGGCTTCATCGAGTCCGGTAGAGTTCGACGCCCTGGTGCGGGACCAGGGCGTGGTCGGGGTCACGTCCAATCCCACCATCTTCCAGCAGGCGCTGAGCGAGGGCACCGAGCTACGACGCGGCGCTGCGCCGAGTGCACCGCGCGCGGGCTCGCCGGCGCGAGCCGCTGTTCGAGGCGCTCGCGGTCGAGGACATCCAGCATGGCGTGCGACAAGCTGCAAGCGCCGTGTTCGAGCAGCTCCGAGCGGCCTCGACGGGCGCGTGAGCATCGAGGTCGAGCCCGCGGCTGGCGAGCGACACGGCAGGCACCCTGGACGAGGCGCGGCGGCCTGCACCGCGGCGGTGGCGCGGCCCAACGTGATGGTGAAGATCCCCGCCACGAAGTGCGGGCCTGCCCGGCGATCGCCAGCGCGCTCGCCGACGGGCATGTGCATCAACGTCACGCTGATGTTCTCGCTCGCGCGCTACCGCAGAGGTGATGGACGCGTACCTCAGGGGCTCGAGCGGCGTGCTGGCAGCAGGCGGCTGCCGGTGAACGACCTCCGCTCGGTGGCCTCGTTCTTCGTGTCGCGCGTCGACACCAAGGTCGACCACGTGATCGACGAGCGGCTCGCGAAGCTGCCGCCGCGGATGCCGCGAGCGCAGCGAGCTCGAGAGCCGCCGAGCGGCAAGGCGGCGATCGCCAACGCGCGGCTCGCCTACGCGCGCTTCCGCGAGATCTTCGCGTCGCCGCGCTTCGAGGCGCTGCAGCGCCGCGGCGCTCGCGTCCAGCGCCCGCTCTGGGCGTCGACGAGCACCAAGAACCCGGCCTATCCGCGACACGCTCTACGTCGACGAGCTGGTCGGAGCGGACACCGTGAACACGATGCCGCAGAAGACGCTCGAGGCGTTCAACCAGCACGGCGCGGTCGAGGTGCGCATCGACCGGGACGTCGACCGGCGCGCACGCGCTGTTCCAGCGGCTGCCCGAGCTGGGCGTGCCGATCGACGCGCTGATCGACGCAGCTCGAGCCGGAAGGCGTGGCGGCGTTCGACGAAGTCGTACGACGAGCTGATCGAGGCGCTCGAGAAGCGCCGCCGCGAGCTGCACGGCGGGCGCACCACCGAGCTCCGCTTCGCGCTCGGCGCCGCCAGAGCCCGCGGTCCGCGCGCGCCTGCGCCAGCTCGACGGCGAGACTTCCCGCGCCGGCTATGGGCGCGCGACACGTCGCTGTGGGGCGCCGACCCCGCCCACCACGAGGTGGCGCGACACCGGCTGGGATGGCTCGACGCGATCCCCGCGATGGAGCGCGAGGCCGGAAATCTCAAGACCTTCGGCCGGCGCGTTCTCGATCGAGGGCTACACGCGCGCGGTGCTGCTCGGCATGGGCGGATCGAGCCTGGCCCCCGAGGTGTTCTCGCGCACGTTCGGCCCCGGCACCGGCGGCCTGCCGCTCACGGTGCTCGACAGCACCTCGCCCGAGTCGGTGCGCGCGGTCACGATGTCGCACGATCCGCGCACCACGCTGTTCATCGTCTCGTCCAAGTCCGGAGCGACGATCGAGGTGGCCGACGCTCGAGAAGCACTTCTTCGCCTGGGTGCGCGCGGCGCTCTCCGAGACGGCGGGGCGCTCGTTCATCGCGATCACCGATCCCGAGACGCCGCTCGCGGCGCTGGCGCAGACCCGCGGCTACCGCCGCACTTTCTCAACCCGCCCGACATCGGCGGCCGCTACTCGGCGCTGTCGTGCTTCGGCCTGGTGCCGGCGGCGATCGTCGGCATCGACCTGACGCCCGTGCTCGAGCACGCGCTCGACGAGACGCGCGTGTCGGGCCCCGACGTCACGGCCGCGCAGAGCCCGACCTGCGCCTGCGGTGCGGCGCTCGGCGAGCTGGCGCTCGCCGGACGCGACAAGGTGACGCTCGTGCTCACGCCGGAGTGGGAGTCGCCTCGCGTCCTGGGTCGAGCAGCTCCTGGCCGAGAGTCTCGGCAAGCTCGGCAAGGGCGTGGTCCCGGTCGCGGGCGAGCCGCTCGGCCGCCCGAGGAATACGGCGATGATCGCGTGTTCGTCTCCGTTCGGCGCGGTGGCACCGTCGCGCGAGATCGAGTCGCGGCTCGACGCGCTCGAGCGCGCCAGGCACCCCGTGCTGCGCTGGCGCGCCCCCGAGCCCTCCGCCCTCGGCGCCGAGTTCTTCCGCTGGGAGATCGCCACCGTCGCCGCCGGCGCGGTGCTCGAGGTCGACCCGTTCGACGAGCCCAACGTCACCGAGGCCAAGACCGCGACGCGCGCCGTGCTCGACCGCATGCTCGAGGGTGGTGCTCCGCCCCCGCCCCAGAATCTCGCGCGCGCCGGTTCGATCGTCGTCGAGGCGCCGCGCGCCGTGGTCGACGCGATCGAGCCGCACGTCAACGGGCGTCGCGACGCCGCCGCCTGGGTGGCGGCGCTGCTCGGGCTCGTCCGCCCGCGCGACTACGTCGCGTTGCTCGCGTTCTTCCACCGCACGCCCGAGCGGGACGCGCGGCTCGAGCGGCTGAGGCCTCGCGATCCGCCACGCCACCCGTGCCGCCACCACCCTCGGTTACGGTCCGCGCTACCTGCACTCGACCGGCCAGCTCCACAAGGGCGGCCCGAACCACGGCGTGTTCCTCCAGCTCCTCGCCGATCCGGGCGACGACGTGCCGATCCCGGACGAGCGATTCGGCTTCGGCGCGCTGTACCGGCCCAGGCCGAGGGCGACTACCAGGTGCTGGCGCGGCACGGTCGCCGCGTCCTGAGGCTCGACCTCGGAACGCGACCCGAGCCGGCGCTGGACGAGATCGTCGAGGCGATCGCCGCCGTGCGGGTTCAGTAACCCTCCTCGCGTCGCCGATTCATCAGCAGTCACCGTTCCCACCCGCTCACCCCGGCGGCTCGAAAGGACCTCCCGGATGCGACGTTCCTCCGCTCTGCTGTCCCTCCTCGCCGTGGCCGCGCTGGCCCTGCCTCTGCGGCGCCGCCGGGAAGGGGTCGACCCGCCCCGCAGCGGCCACGAGCGCCGCGATCGATTCCGCGGCGGTCGCGCACGGATCCCCGAGCGGGTCGGCCGCACGTATCGCGCGATGACCCGGTACCGCTTCGAGGGCGACATAGAAGATCGCGATGAGCGCTGAGGGCGCCACCCAGACCTCCGAGATCCCGTTCGTGGTCGCCGCCGCCGAGTCGGGACGCGTGCGCGTCGAGATCCGCCATCCGGCGCTGACGGTGATCCGCGTCTCGGACGGCGAGCACACCTGGAACTACCTCTCCAGTCTCAAGCGCTACACGAAGAAACCGGCGGCGGCGGCCGCGGACAGCAGCCGCCGCACCCTCGGCGCCACCGTCGAGGACACGCCGCTCGGGCGATACTTCGCCATCGAGCGCGATCTCCTCTCCTGCCGGCTCGATCGTCGCGAGTCGATCGAGGCGGCGGGGATCGACCGCCGATTGCGACGTGGTCGAGGCGCGTTACGCGCCCAGTGAAGGATCCGGCGCGCGGCCCTATCCGTTCCGCTTCTGGATTGATCGCGCCACCGGATTCGTCCTGCGCGAGGAGAGCGGCGCCGAGGACTCGTCCGAGGGCGGACGAACGTTCGAGCAGGCGACGACCTATCGGGTGATCTCGATCGACCGGCCGCTGCCCGATTCGCTGTTCGTCTTCCGCGCGCCGCCGGGCGCGGTCGAGGTCGAAGACCTGATCCCCGGCGCGACGCCCGAGGCCGCGTCGAGCCGGCTCGACGGCACCCGCGCCGAGGACTTCACGCTCCGCGACCTCGGGGGCAAGCCCCAGCGCCTCGCGAGCTGGCACGGGAAGGTCGATGCTGCTCGACTTCTGGGCGAGCTGGTGCGGCCCGTGCCGTCGGCGAGATGCCGACCATCGTCAAGCTGGCCCAGCGCTACAAGACGAAGGGTGGCTCGTGGTCGGCGTCAACGTCGGCGAGACCGCCGACGTGGCGCGGGACTTCGCGCGCGACTACGCGATGGGCTTCACCGTCCTGCTCGACGAGGAGCGCAAGGTCACGAGCCAGTACGGCGCGGTCGGCATCCCCACGCTCGTGATCATCGACCAGCAGGGGATGATCTCGTCGCACTTCGTGGGCCTGCGCAGCGGGGAGGATCTACGCGCCGCCCTCAAGAAGGTCGGACTCGACTAGTGTCGTCGCGCTACGAGCGCGACGAGAAGTAGCGCAGGGCCTGCTCCGGATCGACGTTCCCGCCCGGAGACGATCACGCCGACGCGCATGCCGCGCGCGGCACGGCGCCCCTCGAGCAGTGCCGCGATCCCGAGCGCTCCGGTGGGCTCGATCACGAGCTTCATCCGCTCCCCAGACGAAGCGCATCGCCGCGATCAGCGCCGCATCGGGAACGCTCGTCATGTCGGACACGTAGCGGCGGATGAGCGGGAAGGTGATCTCGCCGAGCGCGGGCGTGCGCGCGCCGTCGGCGATCGTGTCCGGCCTCTCGACGCGCTCGAGCCGCCCACTCTGTGAACGAAGCGCACGCCGTCGTCGCCCGCCCGGGGCTCGACCCCGATCACCCGGCAGCCCGGTGCGTGGACCCGCGCGGCCAGCGCGGACCCGGAGATCAGCCCGCCGCCGCCGACCGGCACGAGCAGCAAGTCGAGGGCCCCAGGTCCTCGAACAGCTCGAGTCGCGGCGGTCCCCTGCCCGGCGATGATGTCGGGATGATCGAACGGCGGGATGATCGTGAGCCCCCGCTCCTGCGACAGCCGGAACGCCATGCCTTCGCGCTCGAGCCCGTGGTCGTCGTGGTGCACGATCTCGGCGCCGTACCGCGCGGTCGCCGCGATCTTGACCGGCGAGGCGGTGCTCCGGCATGACGATGGTCGCGGGAATGCCGAGCATCTTGCAGGCGAGCGCCACCGCCTGGGCGTGGTTGCCGGACGAGTACGCCACCACGCCGTGGCGGCGTGCGTCGTCGGGGAGCCGCGAGATCGTGTTGTAGGGCGCCGCGGAACTTGAACGCGCCGACCCGCTGCAGGTTCTCGCACTTGAGGAACACCGTGGCCGCGACGCGCTCGTCGAGCGAGCGCGACGTCATGACCGGCGTGCGGTGCGCGACGCCCTCGAGACGCGCGCGCGCGTCCTCGAGACGCGCGGCCATCTCCTCGTGGGTCGGCGGTGCCAACTCGGCGCGGGTCTCGGCGCTCATCCGCCTGCTCCTCCGCCCCCGATCGACGCCGGGCTCGGTCTGACGTCGCGGATCGAGCGCCTGCTCGATCTCCTTCGGGTCGAGCGTCGTCATCTCGCGCGCCAGCTCGCGCACCGGCCGGCGGCTCCTGAACGAGCGCTTGGCGATCTCGGCCGGCGCTGGTCGTAGCCGATCAGCGGGTTCAATGCGGTGGCCATGCTCGGCGAGATCTCGACGTAGCGCGCGGCAGGTGTCGGCGTTCGCGGTCAGGCCCTGCGACGGCCTTGTCCGCGAACACGCGCGCGGCGCGGGCGAGCAGGCGGATGCTCTCGAGCAGGTTGCGCGCGATCAGCGGGAGCATCGTGTTGAGGTCGAGCTGCCCGCCCTGCACCCCGACCGTGATGGCGACGTGGTTCCCCATCACCTGGGCGCCGACCTGGATCATCGCCTCGCAGATCACCGGGTTCACCTTGCCCGGCATGATGCTCGAGCCGGGCTGGACCGCCGGCAGCGCGATCTCGGCGATGCCGCAGCGCGGACCGCTGTTCATGAGCCGGAGGTCGGAGGCGATCTTCATCAGGCTCGCGGCCACGCTGTTGAGCGCGCCGCTCGCCCACAGCGCCGCGTCCTGCGTGCCCTGCGCCTCGAAGTGGTTCCGCGCCTCGACGAACGCCGTCCCCGCGCGGCGGCCGATCTCGGCGGCGATGCGCCGGCCGAACTCGGGGTGCGGTGTTGAGCCCGGTGCCGACCGCGGTGCCGCCGGTCGCCAGCTCGCGCAGATCCGGGAGCGCCGCCTCGACGCCGGGCGATCGCCGTGCTCGACCATCGAGGCGTAGCCCGAGAACTCCTGGCCGAGGCGGATCGGGGTCGCGTCCATCATGTGGGTGCGCCCGCTCTTGATGATGTCGTCGAACCCCGCGCCTTGGCATCGAGCGCCTGCTTCAGGTGCCGGAGCGCCGGAACCAGCTGCCCGCTCGATCTCGAGCAGCGCCGGCGACGTGGATCGCGGTCGGGCACCACGTCGTTGCTGCTCTGTCCGAAGTTGACGTGGTCGTTGGGATGGATCGCGAGACCGCGATTGCCGCGACGCCAGCCGGGCGATGACCTCGTTCGCGTTCATGTTGCTGCTCGTGCCCGCTGCCGGTCTGGAAGACGTCGATCGGGAACTCGAGCGTCCCAGGTGCCCGTCGGCGACCTCCATCGCGGCCTGCTCGATCGCGCGCGCCATCGCCGGATCGACCAGCCCGAGGTCGGCGTTGACCGCGCGCCGCCGCGGCCTTGATCAGGCCGAGCGCGTGGACGCAACTCGGGCGGCATCGGCTGCCCCGAGATCGGGAAGTTCTCGACCGCACGCTGGGTCTGCGGCGCCGTACAGCGCCGCGCGGGCACCTGCATCTCTCCCATGCTGTCCTTCTCCAGCCGGTACTCGGTTTCGGTCCTCGTCATCGTCAGGTTCTCCCGTTCAGGTGCTCGAAGCCGCACAGCTCGACGCCGGTGGTCGTCGGGGTCGCTGAAGTAGATCGAATCGGCTCGCCACGCTTCGAAGGTCACCGGTCCCTCGACCGCGATGCCCAGCCCCTCGATCCGCGCCTTCTCGGCGAGAATCGCGCGGCGCGGCGACCGCGATCGCGAAGTGGGCGGGGCCGCCGCAGTGCGCGGCGCCGTACGACAGCGGCCGGCTGGTGAGGCCGAGGCGCGGCAGCGCGCGCCGCGGTCGCCGGTCCAGAGCCAGGCCCAGGTCGGCGCGGGCTCCGACTCGACCGCGAGCCCGACGACGTCGCGATAGAACGCGACCGACCGCGAGCACGTCGGCGACGCGGAGGATCAGCTCGGAGAGTCCGGAGCGCGGCGCCCGAGGCCTGCCTTCGGCCGTGTCTCCGACGGCCTCCGCTCGCGAGTCGCGATGCTCCGAGTCATTCATGCCGGGATGATCTCATAACGGCTCTCGATCCGGATCGCCGGATCGATCGAGGCGTGGACCGAGCAGTACTTCGTGTCGCTGAGCCGGATCGCCTCCTCGATTGCGACGGGTTTGAGATTCCGACCGTGCACGCGATGCAGGATCTCGATCCGGGTGAAGGCGCGGGGTGCTCGGGGGCGACGATCGCCGGTGACGATCACCTCGTAGGCCGTCACCTCCTGCCGCTTCTTGCGCAGGATGCTGATCACGTCCATCGCCCCGCAGCCCCGATGGCGACGAGCAGCATCTCGACCGAGCTCGGCGCGATCAGGCCGCGACCGCTGTCGGTGATCGTCTCGGTGCCGCTTCCGGCCTTGGCGCGGAAGCGCAGTCCCTCCCGCGACGGTCTCGAGCGAGAGCGTCGCGCGGTTGCTCATCCCGCGGGGGTGGCGGCGGACTGGTCCTGAGGAACCAGGTTGAGCCCGCGAAGCTTGCTTGTAGCCGTCGAGTGCCGCGACCTTGTAGCACTCGGCCAGCGTCGGGTAGTTGAACACGCTGGTGAGAAGTAATCGAGCGTGCCGCCGAACGCCATCACCGCCTGGCCGATGTGCACGAGTTCGGTGGCCTGGGTGCCGAGAACCCAGACGCCCAGGATCTTGCGGTTGTCGATGCCGAAGATGAGCTTGAGCAGGCCGTCGAGGTCGCCGAGGATCTGCCCGCGCGCGATCTCGCGGTAGCGCGCGAGACCGGTCTCGAACGGAATGCCCTTGGCGGTCAGCTCGGCCTCGTTCGCGCCGACCCAGGCGATCTCGGGCACGGAGTAGATGCCGAACAGGAACAGCTCGGGCACGCTGGTGGCCTCGATGCCGAAGGCGTGACACGCCGCGAGCCTCCCTGCTCCATGCTGGTGGACGCGAGCGAGGGGAACCCGATCAGGTCGCCGACCGCGTAGATGTGCGGCACCACGGTCTGGTACCGGGAGTTGACCGGAATGCGCCCGCGCTCGTCGGCCTGGATGCCCGCCTTCTCGAGGTGGAGGTCCTGGGTCGCGCCCTGGCGACCGGCGGAGATCAGCACCATGTCGGTAGCGAAGCGCTTGCCGCTCTTCAGCACGAGCACGGAGTTCGGGCCGCTGCGATCGAGCCGCTCGACCTCCTCACCGAGACGGATGGTCACACCCATCTCTCGCGCCAGCACGGTCAGCGCGTCGACCAGCTCACGATCGACCATGTCGAGCAGCGTCGTGCGCTTGTCGAGGCAGCGTGACCTCGACGCCGAGCACCGCGAACATGGTGGCGTACTCGACGCCGATGATCCCGGCGCCGACCACCGCCAGCGAGCGCGGCAGCGACCGCAGCGAGAGGATGTCGTCGCTGGTCAGCACGGTGGTGTGATCGACCTCGATGCCGGCGGGAACACCGGGAACGCTCCCGGTGGCGACGCACGATGTAGGGCGCCTCGAGCATGCGGGTGGTGCCCGGCAGTTCGATCCTCACCTGATGCGGACCCTCGAACGCCGCGGTGCCCTCGAGGATGCGCACGTGGTTGCGGGTGAGCTGCGCGCGGATCACCTCGCGCTCGCGCTGCATGATGATGCCGGTTCGCATCAGCAGGTCCTCGACGGTGATCTCCTCCTTCGCGCGATAGGACTCGCCGTAGAGGGATCCGCTGCCGCAGACCGGAGAGATCGAGCACCGCCTCGCGCAGCGTCTTGCTGGGAATGGTGCCGGTGTTGATGCAGACGCCGCCGACTTCGAAGCGACGCTCGACGATCGCGACCTGCTTGCCCGGCTTCGCCGCCTGCACGGCGGCGCGCTGGCCGGATGGCCCGCTACCGATGACGATGAGATCGAAGTTCTGCACGAGTCCTCCGGTCAGGAGCCTGGACGCGCACGCAGTCTAGCGCGGCGGATTCGACGAGCCAAAGTCCCGGGAGTTATCGGCAGGATCGAGCTGGCGCCGGAGCGTCGCGCGTCGCGCCTCGCCGCCGGCTCGGGTAGGGTGCGTCGATGCCGTCGGTTTCGATCCCTCCTGCCGGTGCGCGACGCCCTGCCCTGGCTCGGCGCGTCGCGCGATCGCTTGCCCGCCAGAGTCTCACCGAACACGAGATCGTCGCGGTCGACGACGGCTCCACCGACGGCTCGGGCGAGGCGCTGGATCGCGCGGCGCACGCCGACCGCCTGCCCGCAGGTCGTGCACGAACCGGCGCGCGGCCTGCCCGCGGCGCTCAACACGGCGCTGTCGCTCGCGCGCGCGCGCCGCTGGTCGCGCGACACGACGCCGACGACCTCTCCCATCGCTTCCGGCTCGAGCGACAACTCGCGCACCTGCGCGCGCACCGCGGCGTCGCCGTGGTGGGATGTCGGCTTCGACTCTTCCCGGGCGCCCGGGTCTTCGCCGGCATGCGTCGCTGGGCCGAATGGCACAACGCGCTGCTCACGCACGAGCAGATGATGGACGAGCTGCTGGATCGACAGCCCGCTCGCCCACGGCACCGCGATGGTGCGTCGCGCCTCGGCTCGAGCGCGTCGGTGGATGGAACGAACACGGATGGCCCGAGGACCTCGATCTCTGGATCCGTCTCGCCGCGGCGAACGCGAGGTTCGCCAAGCTGCCCGCCGTGCTCTACGGCTGGCGCCAGCACGCGGGCAGCGCGACGCGGCGCGACCCTCGCTATCGTCCCGAGCGCTTCCATATGGCTCAAGCGGCACGCGCTCGAGCGCGGGTTGCTGCGCGACGTCCGCGACGCGACGCTCGTCGGCGTCGGGCGGAGCATCGAACGCTGGCGCGAGGCGCTCGAACGATCGCGGCGAGTGCGCGTCGTCATCGCGGGCCGTCCCCACGCGACGCTGCGTCGTTCGCTCTATCCGCCAGTGATTCTGGTGTTTGGGTCGCGCCCTGCGCGCGAGCGCTGGCGCCATGCTCTGAATGATTGGGGTATGAAAGAGCGAGACCAATTTATATTTGTTGCATAGATGGATCGATAGCGGTATAAGTACATGCGTCGCATCGCGTCATTGACGTCCCGTGAACGATGTGGCGGACGAGCAAAGCTTCGAGGACGCTTCCAACCCCTACCGTAGGAGGCATGAAATGGCGAAGGCCCGCCGCAAGCGCAAGAGCTACACCAGGCTCAGCGCACGAGCATCCTGGCCGCGGCTCAGAAGGAAGGACTCACGGCCATGCAGGTGCAGAGGAAGTTCGGCGTCACCCCCGTGACCTATTACTCATGGCGCAAGAAGGGCGGCATCACGGGGCGCCGCGGAATGGTCACGCGCGGCCGTCGTACCCGTGGAAACGGCGGAACGCTCTGACCACGTTCGCACCGAGGTGCGCACTGCGGTCCGCGAGATCCTTCCCATGATCGTGCGCGGAGAAGTGAGCAACTATCTCGACTCGCTGTTCTCGACCGGCCCCGGCCGTCGTCGCCGCCTGTCGTAGATCGAATGTTCCTTCGCGGCCCGACTCTCGGCGGGCCGCGTCGTTTTCGCGCAAGTTCGCGCCGCCCACCTGACCACGCCGGGCCCCTCCTCCTTCTCCACCTCGTCAGACCGCCCGCGCGCGGAACGCCCCCGTGGGATCGGCGCGATCATCCGGTCCGCGTGAGACGCGCCACTGCCGCGCGATCGACGAGCCAGTCGCGGTTCCTGAGCCCGCAGGCCGGAAGCTCGAACGGATCGCAGCGCCCTTCGAGCGCCGCCGCGAGCAGCGCCCGCCTCTCGGCCCCGGTGACGAGCACGATCACCTCGCGCGCCTCCTCGATCACGCGCGGCGTCACGGTGATCCGGCGTGGCGGCGGCTTCGGGCTGTCGGTCACCACCACGACGCGACGTTCCCGCTCCGCGGCCGCGGGCCGGCGCGGGAAGATCGAGGCGGTGTGGCCGTCGGGTCCGAGCGCCGAGCACGAGCAGATCGAGCGGCGTGGACACCTCGCGCTTCATATTCGAGCGCGGCCTCATTCAGATCATTGGCTTTCGCCGCGCATGCGATGCACGCGCGACGGCGCGATCGCGAGCGGATCGAGCAGCAGCGCCCGCACCCGGCCGTAGTTGCTGTCGGGATGGTCCGGCGGCACCGCGCGCTCGTCGGCGAAGAGGATCTCGATGCCGCTGGAGCGCGCTCCGGTCGGCGCCGGTGGCACTCGCGCGAGCCGGGCGTACAGGCGCTCCGGCGTCGATCGCCAGAGAAGGCCGATGCCGGATCGCATGCGCCTCGTCGCCGCGACGGGCCGCGGCCAGCACGCGCTCCACCGCGGCGTGGGCCACGGCCTCGGCGTCGTCGAACGTCGCGATCACGATCCACGCGCGACGAGTCCGCGCGGTGGCGGTCACGAGAACTCGCGCCAGCAGCGCCGGTCGCGCCGCATCAACTCTGGCGGCGTGCTCGGGTCCCCACGAGCCCGGCTCGTAGTTGGGGAGGTCGCGTGGCGGGTTCCGCTCGAAGTGCTCGAGGATCGGGTCGACCCAGGCCCACGAGGCCTCGACCGCGTCACGGCGCGAGAACAGCGTGGCGTCACCGCGCATCGCGTCGAGCAGCAGGCGCTCGTACGCCTCGGGCGGCTCGCCGCCGAAGGCCTCGACGTAGGTCATGTCCATCGCCACGGAGCCCACGGCGACGTCGTAGCCCGGCACCTTCGAGGCGAAGCGCAGCTGGACGCCCTCGTTGGGCTGGATGCGCAGCGTGAGCACGTTGGGCTCGATCGCGCTCGCACATGTCGTCGCGTCCGAACAGGCACAGCGGAAGCCTCTGCATGTGGAGCGAGATCTCGGTGATCGCGCTTCGCCAGCTTCTTGCCGGCTCGCAGGTAGAACGGCACGCCCTGCCAGCGCCAGTTGTCGACGTACACGCGCAGCGCGGCGAACGTGGGCGTCACCGAGTCCGGCGCGATGTCGGGCTCGGACGGTACCCGCGGTACTGGCCGAGCATGACGTCGCGCGTCAATCGTGTCCATGACACATCGGGCGCAGCGCAGTGGAGCACCTTGAGTTTCTCGCGCACGCGTCGTCGGCGCCCGACGTGACCGGCGGCTCCATCGCGATGAGGCACAGGACCTCGAGCAGGTGGTTCTGCACGACGTCGCGCAGCACGCCGGTCTGCTCGTAGAACTTGCCGCGCTCCTCGACGCCGACGGTCTCGAGCGCACAGTGATCTGCGACGTAGTCGACGTACTTCCGGTTCCAGATCGGCTCGAAGATGCTGTTCGCGAACCGGAAGACCATGATGTTCTGGACGGTCTCCTTGCCGAGGTAATGGTCGATCCGGAAGATCTGCGATTCGTCGAGCGCCGAAGCGACCAGGCGGTTCGAGCTCGCGCGCCGTCTCGAGGTCCCGCCCGAACGGCTTCTCGATGATCACGCGCGTCCACGGCTCGCCGTGCGGCGCCCGCGATCAGTCCTGCGCCCTTGAGGTGGGTGAGGATGTCGTCGAACTCGCTCGGCGGCGTGGCGAGATAGAAGAGCCGGTTGCCCGCGCGCCGCGCTCGCGGTCGAGCTCGGGGAGGCGGGAGGCCAGCCGCTGGTAGGGTGGCGTCGGCTCCGAACTTCGCCCGGAATGTAGTCGAGCGACTCGGCGAAGGTCCGCCACGCGGCGTCGTCGAGCGGGCGTCCAGAACGCTGGCTCGCCACCGCCTCGCGCATCTCGTCGCGAAACTGCTCCGGCGTCATCGAGCGGCGCGAGACGCCGGAGGATCGCGAAGTTCTCGGCGAGCGCTCCGGTCTCGAACAGCCGGAACAGCGCCGGCATCAGCTTGCGGTGGGTCAGATCGCCGCTGGCGTCGAACACGACCATCGCGACGGGCGGGGCACGGCGCGCCGCGGCCAGAATCGCCGCGGGTCTCACGACTTCGATGTGGGCGGTCACGATGCTCCTCCTCCGGCGCCCGGGGTGACGCGCCGCGTGCGTTGATGTTCCGGGAACGGATGGCGGCGAATCGAACCTAGAATGTGGGCGGCGGCGGTGTCCGGTCCGCGCGTCACGAGCGCTCCACCGCGACGCCGGGTTGCGCGAGGTCGACCACGGCGGCCGCCCGCGGACAGTTCGGGCAGCGCAGGCCGCGCAGGCCGGGCCGACGCCGAGCAGGCACGCCAGCGCGGTGAGCGCGGTCGGCAGGCCGCGCGCGTCGGCCAGCGCACCGGTGGGGCCCACCAGCAGCGCGCCGAGCCCCCAGGCGGCGCCCATGAGCAGGCTCGAGATGGTCGACGTGTGGCGCGGGGACAGCTCCTGCCCCATCACGACGTTGACCGGAAGCGATCCCTGGAGCGCGAAACCGCCGAGCGCCAGGCACACGAGGCCGATCGCGCCGGGCAGGAACAGGAAGCCGAAGAAGAGCGGTGCCGCGACCAGGAAGCGACGCCATGATGACGCGGCGACCTCCCCAGCGGTCCGCGAGCCATCCGCCGAGGAAGGCGCCGAGCGCGCCCGAGCCCAGATAGGCCGTGAGCATGGCGCCGCCGACTTGCGATCGAGAAGCCGCGGCGATGGAGCACGAGCGGCAGGAACGAGGTGAATCCGTAGCCCACGGCCGAGCGGCACACCACCGCGAAGTAGAGCAGCGTGAGCGGACGGAGGATCGGCCGCAGCTCGGACAGCGAGGATCGCGCGGTGACGCGATGCACGATCGCGGGGCCCCGCGCGAACGCATGCGACCATCAGGGCCGCGATCACGAGGCCGGGGATCGCGGCGATCCAGGTGCGCTCGAGCCCGAAGGTCCCGACCACGCTCACTGCGTAGAGCGGCCCGAGCGAGAACCCGAGCGTGCCGCCGGTGATGAAGATCGACATCGCGAGCCCGCGCCGGTCGCCGGTAGCGCCGGCGGCGCCGCCCCTGCGGATGGAACGCGCCGGCCCCGAGGCCGCCGATCATGACGATCGCGGCCAGCGCCGCGTAGCTGTTCGCCATCCCCACCGTGCTCATGAAGCGCGGCGGCGAGCAGCGGCCCGAACGCCACGAACCACGGGCGATGAATGCGATCGGAGATCAGCCGAACAGCGGCTGGGACAGCGAGGACGAGAGCGACGCCAGCGCGAGCAGCGTCCCCCACCAGCGTCAGGTTGAGCGCGAGCTTCTGGACCAGCAGCGGCAGGAGCGGCGTCAGGAAACTCGAGTACCCGTCGATGCTGAAGTGGGCGAGCGAGAGGGCGCGAGACGGGGCGTGACGAAACGGCGCACGCGGCGACGATATCACAGCGTCGCGCGGTCCCGATCAGGCGGCCAGCAGGTCCTCGCCCGGCGTTCTCGATGTAGCGCTGGACCCCGGATCAGCTCGGCGCGGGTCTGCGCCAGCGCCGGTCCGGCGCCCTCGAGCGTGCGCTCGTGACCCAGACGCTCGAGCTCGGCCAGCGGCGCGACGCAGCACTCGGCACCGATCGTGGCCGCCATGCGCCTTCAAGCCGTGCGCCTCGAACTCGAGACGATGGGCGTCCTGGTCCGGTGAGCGCCCGCGCCAGCCGCGCCAGACGCGGCTCGAGATCCGAGATGAAGGTCTTGAGCAGCGCATCGCGCAGCGCGGGAATGCCCATCGACGTGTCGGCGAGGCGCTTGAGATCGAGCGGCCGGCGCGAGGAGATCGATCTCTCCGACCCGCGCCGCGGCATCGGGCGCGAGGCACGGCCGGAACCGCCGCGGGCTCGGCCAGCAGCGCGTGGGACGGCGCCGCGCGCTCGCGAGCCGGCGCGTGAACCTCGCCCGGGCCGGCGACGGGCGCCGCCGACTTGCCACGCACCCAGCGCTCGATCACGCCGCACAGCACGGCGAGGTCGACCGGCCCGCTCAGCCACGTCGTCCATCCTTGGCGGCGAAGCAGCTCTCGCGCTCGGCCGGCGAGGCGCTCATCGTGAGCGCGACGATCGGAACCCGAACGCCGTCACCCTCCGCGCGCGCGCAGCTCGCGGGCGACGGTCGTCGCAGCCGTCGCGATCGGTGAGATGCACGTCGAGCGCGACACGTCGTACCGCTCCCGCCGCGCGGCCTCGAGCGCTTCAGCGCCGGTGCGCGCGACGTCGGCGAGCGCTGATAGCCGTACCGCGTGAAGGCCCAGCTGGTCACGAGCTGGTTCACCGGATTGTCCTCGACCAGCAGGATGCGGACGCGACCGCGGCGCGCCTCGGCCAGCGAGTGGCGCGTCACCAGCGCGTGCGGACCGCCGCGCTGGAGCGTCACTCATCACCTGGAGCATCGCGTCGTGCAACTCCGCCGGGGCGACCGGCTTGTTGAGATAGGCCGAGAACCCGACCGAGCGCGCGCGCGCCGGCGTCGCACCTTGCGCCCCATGCCGGTGAGCAGCATGGTGCGGGTCTCGCTCAGCCGCACGTCGGGTGGATCATCGCGCCGACCTGCTCGCCGCGTCCGCGCCGGGCAGATGGAGAGTCGACCAGCGCCAGCTTGAACGGATCGTCGTGGCGGCGGCGGCGCGCAGGCGCGAGAGCGCGTCCGCCCGTCGACCGCGTCCTCCGCGCGGCAGCCCCAGCCGAGCAGCGTCTCGAGGTACGAGTGGCGCGCGGCGACCGAGGGTCGACCACCAGCACGCGCACGCCGCCGAGCTCGACGTCGGGCTCCGCCGCCCGACGCTTCATCTCGGGCTGCTTCAGGAGCCGCAGCTGGAACCAGAGCGAGTTGCTCTCGCCGGACCGGACCTCGGCGCCGACCTCGCCGCCCATCCGCGCCACCAGCTCGCGCGAGATCCACGAGCCCGAAGCCGCCGAAGCGCTGCGCCAGCGACGCGTCGGGCATCGAGGAAGGCGCGCGTCAGGTCGTTCAGGCGCTCGGCGGTGATCGCCTGTCCGGTGTCGACCACCGAGAACCGCCAGCACGACGCCGGCGTCGTCCTCGTCGATGCGCTCGACCCGGATCGCGACCTTGCCGTGATCGATCGACTTGATCGCGTTCGCGGCGCAGGTTCAGCACCCCTGCCGGATGCGGGGCGCGTCGCCCCGCAGGCGCGACGGCACCTCGTGATGGACGCGGCACTCGACTCCCACGCGCTTCTGCCGGGCCAGCGGCGCCACCAGCGCGATGATCTCGTCGGCGGTGACCCGCAGGTCGAAGTCCAGCTCGTCGATCTCGACGCCCGGCCTCGAGCCGCGCGTAGTCGAGCGACTCGTTGACGAGGTTCACCAGCGACTTGCTCGAGTTGAGGATGATCTCGGCCAGCGGGCGCTGCTCGCTGTCGAGGCTGGTGTCGAGCAGGAGCTGCGTCATGCCGAGGATGCCGTTCATCGGGTTGCGGATCTCGTGGCTCATCGACGCCAGGATCTCGCTCTTGTGCTGCGCCGCGGATTGCGCGGCCAGCACCTCGGCCTCGAGCTCGGCGACGCGGACACGCAGACGCGCCAGCTCGTCCATGAGCTCGCGCGCAGCGTGATCCACCGGCAGGTCGAGGCAGCGGGCTCCTGCCCGGAGGCGGAACCCGGGTCGGAAGGCGGCGCGTGGGGGACTCAAGCTCAGGCTTCCGACGCCGCGCGACGCTCGCCGGCCCGACGGATCCGGGCGAAGCAGGGCAGCATCTCCTGGACCAGCTCCGCGTCACTCGCGGCCCAGCGCGCCGAGCGCGACCAGCGCGAGCACGTACGCGGAGTCGCGAGACGTCCCCATCAGCATGAGCCCGATCGGACCGCCGGGGTTGAGCGGGGCGAGGATCATGAGCGCGATCCCGGCGATCCCTCCCGCGATCAGCGGCGCGCGGGCGACGCCGAACAGGCCGATCTTCGGCACCGAGGACCGGAACGCGGCGTACATAGAGGACGAAGCTCAGGATCTCGCTCGCCACCGTCGTCGCCGCGGCGCCGACGAACGAGAAGCGCGGGATCACGATCAGGTTCGCCATCACGTTGAACGTCGCCGTCACCGCCATCGCCTGCGCGCTGGTGTTCTGGCGTCGCTGCGCCACCAGCAGGTGCAGCAGCGTGTCCGCCATGAAGGCGCCGGGCAGCGCCCAGATCAGGATCGCGAGGCCCGGGGCCGCCGCGGCGTACTCCTGCCGAGGATCACCTCGATCACCTGGCGGGCCTGGAAGCTGATGAACACCGCCACGCCCACGGTGAACAGCAGGTGCAGGCGGAGCGACTTGCGGCACAGCACGCCGAGCGCCTCGCGCGGCCCGTCGGCCGCGCGCGCCATGACCGGGAACAGCACCGAGCGGTAGGCCGCCGAGATCAGCACGAACGCTTCGAACAACCGGTAGATGCCGCCGTAGAGACCGACCGCGCGCGCGTCGCCTGAAGATGTTGAGCAGCACCGAGTCGATGCGGAAGTAGACGGTGATGAACGCCCACGACAGCGCCATCGGCGCGGCCTCGCGGATGAGCTCGAGCCCGTTGCGCCACGGCGGCGGGATCTCGGTCGTCTCCCGCCGCGGGCGCGGCGCGCCACACCGAACGGGACCACCACAGCGCGGCGCCGAGGTGGACGACCGCGGCGGACAGATAGCCGAGTGCCCCGCCGAGCGCACCGAACCCGAGCAGCAGCAGCGCCGTTCCGACCGCGAAGCCGGCCGCGCTCTGCGCTACCACCGACATGCCCGCCGACCCCGCGCGCCCGGTCGACCCGAGCACGTTCTCGAACAGCAGCGCGGTCGAGGTTGATCAGCATCGCGGTGGTGAGCACGGCGACCAGCGGAAGCACGTCGTCGGGAGAGCCGGAGAGCCACGTGACCCCGGTCGTCACCGCCAGGGTCAGCACGCCGAGCCCGAGCTTGACCGCCAGCACCTGACGGAGCAGCGCGCTCCCGCGCGTCCCGCGCGCGCGCGAACTCGCGCGTGAGACACCGTCTGCACGCCGAGGTCGGCGAGCATGGTGAACAACAGCGTAAACGACATCGCGAAGGTGTAGCGCCCGAACTCGCCGACGCCGAGACGCCGAGCGAGCACGAGGGTAGAAGATGAAGTCGAGCGCCTTGGCCGACAGCAGGCCGGCGAGCAGTCTCGAGGTGCCGCGCGCCACCGCGCGCAAGGTGCTCATGTCGTCAGGTTCTTCTCGTCCTGGCCGGGCCTCGTCGACGGTGGTCGAAGGACTCGACGTCACCGTGGGAATGTCGAGGTTATCGGCCGACGCGGCGG